>Ga0315312_1000059_pt1 | contig 212656 bp, 203 predicted proteins | sample TDP7_MG_FD_203629 | JGI IMG/M metagenome (GOLD analysis project Ga0315312, IMG submission 203629) | Freshwater sediment microbial communities from Lake Towuti, South Sulawesi, Indonesia - TDP7 | ecosystem: Environmental > Aquatic > Freshwater > Lake > Sediment | place: Indonesia: South...
GACAGAGGACGTTTACGAAACACTATCTACACCTACTCAGAGCCAGAAAGGAAAGGGCATCCCGGTAACATTATCATTTGAAAGAACCATCTCCGTTCGGTAACATTTTCATTTGACTTGACACGTCGGCTAGCCATTTGACAACTCCGAATATGTGTGCTAAAATATGCAAATGCAATTAATTGCGGAAACTTAAGATGACAAAAGCAGAGAGCGAGAGGTTGCTACGTAGTCTGGGCATGCGCCCCACGCCTCAGCGGATGCTCATACTCCAAGCCATTTTGGATAGCCCTGGGCATATCAGCGCGGAGGATATATATGAGCGAGTTAAGAAGGAATATCCTCACATCAACCTCTCCACCATCTATCGAACCCTAGAACTTCTGAAGGAACACCACGCTATCTCTGTAACCGACCTGGGCCAGGGCTCGGTCCTTTATGAACTGTTGAAGGATGAACGACATCACCATATGGTCTGCCTAGGTTGCGGCAAGATAGTAGAGTTCGACCATCGTTTTGTGGAGCCGTTGGAAGCCGCTTTAGAAGAGGAGTATCAGTTCAAGGCCCAGATAGACCATTTCGCCATCTTCGGCTTCTGCGTCGATTGTCAAGGAGAAGAAGATGCATATCCCAGACGGCTATCTCAGCCCTGCTAGTTGTGCCGTGATGTACGCCGCCGCTGCACCTTTCTGGTACCAGGCCAGCCAAAAGGTGAAGCGGGTTCTAAACGCCAAGATGGTGCCCCTCATCGCCCTCTTCGCCGCCTTCTCCTTTGTCATCATGATGTTCAACGTCCCCCTCCCCGGGGGAACCACCGGCCACGCTGTAGGTAGCGCCCTGGTAGCCATCATCTTGGGACCTTGGGCGGCAGTGATCGCCGTCTCCGTGGCTTTGGCTATCCAAGCCCTCTTCTTCGGCGACGGAGGGATCTTGGCCTTTGGCGCCAACTCCTTCAATATGGCCGTGGTAATGCCCTTCGTGGGCCACTATATCTATCGTTGGATCAGCGGGCAAAGCCAAATAACCTCCCCGTGCCGGCCGATCGCAGCAGCAATAGCCGGCTACATCGCTCTCACTATCGCGGCCCTCTTTACGGCTATCGAACTTGGCCTCCAACCCTACCTCTTTAAGGCCGCTGACGGGACACCCCTCTACGCACCTTATGGCCCCTCGGTAGCCATCCCAGCCATGATGGTGCCTCATCTCCTGGTGGCTAGCGTGGTGGAGGCCCTGGTCACCGGATCGGTAGTCGCTTATCTACAACGAACTAATCAGCCCTTGTTGATGCTGACCATAGAATTCCCGGCAGAGGCCAGGGAAAAGGCGGTTGCCTCCCCCAGGACGAGGATACTATGGATCGGACTGGCCATTCTAATACTCCTCGCCCCGCTGGGCCTCTTGGCCCCCGGAACGGCTTGGGGCGAATGGGGGGGCGAAGAGTTGCAGGAACTAGGGTTAGGCTTTATCCCTGAGGGGTTAGAGCGATTGGGAGGCATTTGGCCCGCTCCCATCCCGGACTACGAACTGCCAGGGCTTAACGCCAACCTGGGTTATATCCTCTCCGCCGCCATGGGGATCGTTCTGGTCTTGCTGGTCACCTGGCTGGTCAGTAGAATGGTGGTCAGACGGTCAACCGAGATCTGATGGCGTAGCGGTAGATCGCTTTTGTTTTGGAGGCGTAATGCACAGTAGGCAGGGTTTTATCGAGCGGGGCATCGCTGATATCACCGCTTCGCTGGAGAGGGCTATCTTCTCCGAGGAATTGGCAAGGAAGGACGGCCTCCTGCAAAATCTAGATCCTCGAGTGAAGGTGATCACCTTTCTGGCCTTGCTATTGGCGGTCAACCTCTCCCAAGGACTCCTCATCATCGTAGTCCTTTACTTTTTGACCCTGCTTCTGGCCTCGCGTTCCCGCATACCTCTATGCTTCTTCATCAAGCGGGTCTGGCTTTTTATGCCCTTCTTCACCGGGCTGGTCGCCTTGCCCGCCCTGTTCAATATCTTCACACCGGGAAACCCTATCGTCACCCTATGGCAGACCGACCGGTTTCATCTAGCCATCACTGTGCAGGGCTTACGCACCGCCACCTTTTTGGTCTTGCGGGTCGGGGTCTCCGTCTCCCTAGCCATCCTTTCGGTTCTCACCACCCCCTGGGCTACCCTCCTCAAGGCTCTTCGTATCCTTAGCCTGCCCCAGGTTTTCATCCTCACTTTGGGCATGGCCTACCGGTACTCCTTTCTTCTTCTCCACACCGCAAACAACATGTTCTTGGCTCGCCAGAGCCGTACCGTGGGCCAGATGTCAGGCAGGGAGAACCGTCGCTGGATAGCCGCCAGCACCACCACCCTCTTGGCCAAATCGTACCATCTTAGCCAGGGGGTCTATCTGGCCATGCTCTCCCGCGGCTTCCGGGGAGAAGCCCAAATGTTAGGCACTTTCCAACTCAAACCTTCCGATTGGCTGTGGGGAGCCACCTTCTTAGCCCTGGCTCTCCTTGCTATTCTTATGTGAAGATGCGAAGAGAACCGATCTTTGAATTGGAAAGGGTAACTTTCACCTACGATGGGAAGGTCACCGCTCTACGTGACGTGAGCCTGGTTGTGAGCGCAGAGGAGAAGATTGCCCTCTTGGGAGCCAATGGCTCTGGGAAAAGCACCCTCCTTATGATCTTGGCCGGCCTATATTTTCCCGCCATCGGTCAGGTGCGAGCCTTCGGCAACTCCTTGACCGAGGAGGCTTTCAAAGACGAACCCTTCGCTTTCTCCTTCCGGCGAAGGGTGGGCCTCCTCTTCCAAGACCCCGACGTCCAACTCTTCTCTCCCACCGTCTGGGATGAGGTAACCTTTGCTCCCTTACAGTTAGGCCTAGATCAAGAAGAGGTGGTTAGACGGGTGGAAGAGGCGTTGCGACTCTTAAGGATAGAGAGCCTACGGGATCGGCCCCCCCACCACCTCAGCGAGGGGGAGAAGAAGAAGGTAGCCATAGCCTCCATCCTCTCCTTGCACCCAGAGGTCTGGCTCCTCGACGAGCCAACGGCTGGCCTCGACCCCCGCACCGAGAGCTGGTTCCTCGATTTCATCTGCCAACTTAACGAGGCGGGCCACACGGTCATCACCGCCACCCATGAACTGGATGCGGTGGATCTCATCGCCGACCGGATCTACGTCCTCAGCGAGGAGAACCGGTTGATCGCCCAAGGCACCCCCAAAGAGATCCTCTCCGACCAAGAGCTGCTCCTCCGTTGCAACCTCACCCACGAACATCGCCATCGCCACAAGCGCCTGGAACACGCTCACCCTCATCGCCACCCCGAGCGCCATACACACCCCCATGAGTGAGAAGTGGGCCCCGCCTTGCTGCCGAAAGTCTGTCCAAGGGAGTTCTGGCCACAAAGACGGCGTGGGTCGGCTTTAGAAAGCCGATCTACACATTGCCCAGTCCTCGATAGCGCCTCTACCTTCTCCCTTGATGAGAAGATCTCTACCGCCATGGGGCCGGGCTACAGAGTGCAAGTCTGGGAAAGGTAACCATCCCCATTCTATAAGAGTAGCTTTACCTGATTCTCCCTGGAATGGAAAGGGTTGCGCCCCTCTCATTCTTATGGTCCCAGGCTTTCATGATTGCCCCTGAAGATCTTCTCAAACCTTAAAATTTCCGTTAAAACCTTAAAATTTTGCCCATAGCACCTTAGGGGTATTGTCAGAGGAGGGAAAGTGGTGTATAATGGTGGGGAATTCTGGTATAAAATGGGGAAAAGTGGGATAAGTTAGGCGTGTAGGTTCGCCTGAGAAGGGTCCAGTGGGGCGTTTTAGAACATATGTTCTTAGGAGAATACTCCCATACTATAGATAGCAAGGGGCGGCTCACTATCCCAGCCAAATTTCGCGCCGACTTAGCCCAGGGGATGGTAGTCACGCGGGGCCTAGATCGTTGCCTCCTGGTCTACCCCCTCCCCGAGTGGGACAAATTGGCCCAGAGGATCAACGGCCTCCCTATCACCCAGAGGGATGCCCGGACCTTTACCCGTCTCATCTACTCTGGGGCGATCCATTGTGAACTGGATAGACAGGGACGGATCCTTCTACCGCAATATCTGCGGGAATTCGCGGGCATCGACAACGAGAGCGTAGTCATCGGCCTATATGCCCGTCTCGAGATCTGGAATCCTATCCGTTGGGAGGAGGTGAGGAAGAAGGTCGAAGAGGAGGGAGACATCATCGCTGAGCAACTGGCCGACCTGGGCATCTAGCCAACACTTTCCCGTCCTTTACCAAGAGGTCCTATCCGGACTCCACGTGAAGCCCGGCGGAAGGTATATCGACTGTACAGTAGGGGCTGGGGGCCATGCCGCTGGTATCCTCTCCCGATCCGCCCCGAAGGGTGTGCTTCTAGGTATCGACCTCGATCCAGAGTCGTTAAGGGAAGCCCAAAGGACTCTGGCCCCCTTTGGAGAAAGGGCTCTACTTGTGGAGGCCGATTTCCGGGATCTGAAAAGAGTGGCAAAGGAGCACCTATTTCACCCGGTGGACGGGATCTTGCTCGATTTAGGCGTATCCTTTCTACAACTGGATCGACCGGAGCGGGGCTTCTCTTTCCTCCGGGATGGCTCTTTGGATATGCGTTTCTCCCCCAGGCGGAAGTTGACGGCCAGAGACCTGGTGAACGGGCTCTCCCAGGAAGAGTTGGCTAGCCTCCTTAAGCGGTACGGCCAGGAGCCAAAAGCGAAATCGATCGCTCGAGCCATAACGCTCCATCGGCCCATCGAAAGCACTCGACAACTGGCTGAGATAGTGGCCCAGGTGGTGGGGCGACACCGCAGGCTCCACCCCGCTACCAAGACCTTTCTGGCCTTACGCATCGCTGTAAATGATGAATTGGCCGCCCTAGAAGAGGCTCTACCCCAGGCGGTGGAGATATTGGCCGTGGGAGGACGGCTGGCGGTCATCTCCTTTCATTCTTTAGAGGATCGAATCGTCAAAGAGTTCATTCAGCGGGAATCGAGGGAGTGTCTCTGCCCTCCGGAGGTCCCGCTCTGCAGATGTGGCCATCGCCGAAGCCTCCAGATCATCACCAAGAAACCTGTCCGACCTACCCCAGAGGAGGTCGAAGGGAACCCTCGCAGTCGGAGCGCTAGGCTTAGAATCGCGGCCCGACTTCAAAGTGTCGATAAATAGGCCTATCTCCTATATCGCCCAGACTCACCCTAGGCAAGAGAGAAAGCGGTTTCAACTCAGAGGGAAGACCATCGGCTTGCTAGCGGTTCTCTTCATCCTGGCTAGCCTAATAGGTTGGTTTTACCTCACGCAAGCCAGCGAGGCTACGACTACCGCCCTACGGCTTCAGCGGTTGGCCTCTGAGCGGGAGCACCTTCGGCGGGAGAGGGCAGAGGTCCGCTATCGGATAGCAGAATTGGAAAACCTCTCTCGCATCTTTGAGAGATCCCGCCTTCTAGGTTTGGGGCTACCTCAAAAGGTGGAATATCTATATCTCTCTTCCCAAGAAAGCGAGATCTTTCTAGCCCTTATCAGGGAAGAAGACCTCCCATCACCGAGGGGGGATGAGCTCTGGGGGAGGGTTCTCTCCTTCCTTCGGGTTCTTCTCTTCGCACAAGCGAAGAGCGAAGGAACCATAGAGGCGGGCGATCTCAATACAGGGGGCGTCGGAAACGAAAATGAAATGGAGATAGTGGATAAAAGATGACCTCGGAGTCACGCCAACGATCTCACAGGCGTTTAGTTGTCCTTGCAGCCGTCTTCTTTGCCTTCTCCCTCATCCTCTTGGGGCGCATCATCTACTGGCAGGTAGTGCGTCGCCAAGAACTCTTGGAGTTGGCGGAACTGGAACACTACCAAACCAAGGTCATCCCTCCCCAACGAGGGGCAATTTTGGATCGGACGGGTTCGCTTCTAGCCACCGATATCTTCAAGTACGAGATCTTCGCCACTCCCAGAGACATTCTCAATCCTCGCTGGACAGCGGAGCAACTCGCTACTCTTCTTGGGAGGCCACCCGAGAGCCTCTGGGCGCTTCTCGAGAGAAAGGATCTGAGCGTAACACTGGCCAAACAGATACCCCTGAATGTGGGGGAAAAGATAGCCTCCCTGGGCCTTCCTGGCGTGGGAGCCATCCCCCTGCCTCAGCGCATCTATCCTGAGAAGGAGTTGGCCTGTCACCTCTTGGGTTTCGTGGGGACTGAAAGCGACGGTTTCTACGGCCTAGAGGAGTATTACGACGACATCCTGCAAGGTGAGCCCGGGTCAAGAGGGGGGGAGAGGGACCCTTCTGGTCTAAGGATGATCGCTGGCTACGGCAGTTACGTTCCCGCCCAGGAGGGCCCCACCCTTGTTCTCACCTTGGATCGCACTATTCAAGGCCTGGCGGAGGAGAAGTTAGAGAAGGCTATCGAGGAATGCGGGGCAGAGGGAGGCACCATCATCGTCATGGATCCCTCGACTGGAGCTATCCTGGCTATGGCTAGTTATCCCCGTTACGACCCCAACCACTTCTATGAGGCTCCTCAAGAACTCTTCATCGACCCAGCCATAAGCGAGGTCTACGAACCAGGCTCCGCTTTCAAGCCAGTGACCATCGCTGCTGCCCTCGATACGGGAGAGGTGACCCCGGAGACCACCTACAACGATACAGGCACCATCATCGTAGGCGGCCGAGTGATAGCCAACTGGGATTGGCGTGCCCGGGGCGAGACCACCGTCGCCGGGATCCTGACCTACTCCCTCAATGTGGGAGCAGCCACCATGAGCACCAAGATCGGGGCCGAGAAATTCTACAGGTACGTGCGGAGGTTCGGCTTCGGCGAGCCTACAGGTGTAGATTTGGCGGGCGAAGTAAGCGGGATTGTAAAGACACCAGGGGATGCCCAATGGCATGAGTCCGACCTAGGGACCAACTCCTTCGGCCAGGGGATCGGCGTTACCCCATTGCAACTGGTAAATGCTATGGCCGCTATAGCCAACGGAGGGCTCTTGATGAGACCCTACCTGGTGCATAAGATCATCAGGGAGGATGGCAGCGTCACGGAGATCCAACCGGCTGTGCGACGACGGGTCATCTCTGAAGAGACCGCTAAAGCCCTCTCCGAAATGTTGGAGGAGGGAGTTGAAGAGGGGGTGGCGAGATATGCCAAAGTGCCGGGTTACTCCATCGCCGCCAAGACGGGCACAGCCGAGATCCCTATACCCGGTGGCTATGACCCCACATGGACCATCGCCACCGTAGTTGGTTGGGCACCCGCCGATGACCCCCGCTTCGTCATCCTGGTGAAGATAGATAAGCCCAAGACCTCCCCCTGGGCCGAGGCGGTGGCCACTCCGGTTTTCAAAGAGTTGGCCGAGGGGCTCTTTGGCTATCTGGGCATCCCACCCGATGAGGTGCGATTAGCGAGAGATCATTAAGGGATATAACGATGTTTACCCTGGGCGATCTTTGGGAAGGGATAAGGGGAGAAAAACTAGACCATCCCTTGGCTCTGGAATTCAAGAATGGCGTCATCGATTCCCGCCTAGCGGAGAAGGGTAGCCTCTTCGTAGCCTTGCGTGGAGAAGAGGGAGACGGCCATGACTACGTGAAGGACGCCTTCGAGCGAGGAGCGCTAGCGGCTCTAGTGGAAAGGGAGATAGAGGGCTACCCCCTTGCTAAGGTTAAAGATCCCTCTTCTCTTCCCTCCTCGCCGGAGCCTTTCTGCATCTTGGTGGACGATAACCTGCGCGCCCTCCAGGATCTAGCCACCTACTGGCGGAGGAGGTTCGACCTTCGCGTGATAGGGGTGACCGGCAGCACGGGCAAGACCACTGCCAAAGAAACTATCTGGTCAGTCTTGAGGAAAGCCTTCCCTACTTTGAAAAGCGAAGCCAATTACAATAACGAGATTGGCCTGCCCCTCACCCTCCTCAACCTAAACGAGAGTTATAAAAAAGTGGTCTTGGAGATGGGGATGTATGACCTGGGGGAGATAGCCTTGTTGGCCCAGATCTCCCAGCCCCAGGTGGGGGTGATCACCAACGTGAGCCACTCCCATCTAGAGAGGCTCAAAACCTTAGCCCGCATCGCCCAGGCCAAGGCCGAACTGGTGGAGGCTCTCCCCCCAAATGGGGTGGCGATCCTCAACGGCGACGACCCCCGGGTCAGAGCCATGGCCCAAAAGACGGGGGCTAAGGTCTTCTTCTACGGCTTGAGCCCCGACTGTGATCTATGGGCCTCCGACATCGAGAGTCGAGGTTTGCAGGGGGTGCACTTCCGCCTCCATCATGGCAAGGAGACCCTCCACGTGAAGATCCCCCTTTTAGGCCGACATAGCGTCCATGCCGCTCTAGCCGCGGCGGCGGTGGGTCTAGTAGAGGAGGAACCCTGGGACCAGATCGTCGCTGGGCTCCAAGATATCGTCGCCCAACTTCGTCTCATCGCTGTCCCAGGGATCAAGGGTTCGACCATCATAGACGATACCTACAACGCTAGTCCCGCCTCCACCCTGGCAGCCCTAAACCTCCTCTCCGACCTAGAGGGGAGGAAGATCGCCGTTCTAGGGGATATGCTGGAACTAGGGAGTTACGAAGAGAAGGGGCATCGGCTGGTGGGAAGGCGCGCCGCCAAGACAGTGGATAAGTTGGTAACGGTGGGACCCAGAGGCCGCATCATCGCCGAAGAAGCCCAGGCTTTAGGCATGGATGAAGGTGATCTCTTCGTCGTGGAGAGCAACCAAGAGGCGGTGAAGGTCTTGCGGCGTCTCATCTCTTCCGGCGACCTCATCCTCATCAAAGGCTCCCGAGGGATGAAAATGGAAGAGATAGTGGCTAAGTTGGGAGGAAAGTGATGGCCCCTTCGCTCGCTGTAGGCTCTCTCACCTTCCTCTTCGCCATCCTCTGGGGAGGCCCATTGATCAAATATCTTCGTCGCCACGGCATAGGTGAGCAGATCCGTATCGATGGCCCCCGCTCCCACCAAGTTAAGACCGGAACCCCCACCATGGGGGGGATCATGATCATCGGCCCAGTAGTCGTGATCACCTTGATCCTGCCTCTCCTCGATCGAGTGATCCTTTCTCTCGCGCCGGAGATCTTGGGGGGCTTGGATAGGTTGATCGGCTGGTCCATCCTTCTCCCCCTGGGCATCCTTGTAGCCTATGGCACCCTAGGAGGCCTGGATGACCTAGCCGGAATCGCTCGTCGCCGGGAAGCACTACAGGTGAAGATCGATTCGCCCTTGGTGGAGAAAACGGGCTTCGTAGCCCGGCTGAAGTTCGCCTGGCAGGTAGCCATTGCTACCGTTGCCGCTTTCATCCTTTACTACCTCTTAGCGCTTCGAGGGGTGGGGGTCCCCACCATTCCCCGCTTCCTCGACCTGGGGCTCTGGTATATACCTGCGGCCATCTTCATTATCGTAGGTAGTTGCAATGCCATAAACCTCACCGATGGCCTTGACGGGTTGGCTGGAGGGACATCAGCCATCGCCTTCGTCGCCTACGGGATCATCGCCTACCTCCAAGGACAGTCTTACCTGGCCATCTTTTGCTTTACTATAGTGGGAGCGGTCTTGGCTTTCCTCTGGTTCAACGCCTATCCAGCCCAACTTTTCATGGGCGACGTAGGCTCCCTGGCTCTGGGGGCCACCTTGGGGGTAGTGGCTCTTATGACCGGGCAGTGGCTGCTTCTGCCCATCGTGGGCATCGTCTTCGTGGCCGAGACCATGTCGGTGATCATGCAGGTAGCCTACTTCAAGTTGACCAAAGGGCGGCGGATCTTCAAGATGGCCCCCCTCCACCACCACTTTGAACTCCTCGGCTGGTCTGAGGTCCAAGTGGTACAACGTTTCTGGCTCGTGGCCATGCTAGCAGCCATGTTAGGGATAGCCTTGGCGCTCATATAATGGTCGAATTGGCTCCCTTATTCATACCGGTGATTTACGAAATGGGAGAGTATAGGGGTCAAAAGGTCTCCATCATTGGCCTAGGAAGGGAAGGGATGGCCTTGGCTCGCTTCCTCGCTGAACGAGGAGCCACCGTCACTGTCAGCGATCTCAAAACCAGGGAGGAACTGGCGGAGGGGATCGAAGGGTTATCTGAGTTCCTCATCCGGTTCAAGTTGGGAGGCCATCCCCAGAGCCTTTTGGATGCAGACGTTATCTACGTCAGTCCCGGGGTTCCCCAGGATATCCCCCTCTTGGTGGAGGCCCGCCAACTGGGAATCCCTATCAGAAACGAGACGAGGCTATTTTTCAGCCTCTGCCTAGCCCCTATCATCGGGATAACAGGGAGCAGCGGCAAAACTACCACCGTCACCCTGGTGGGCCAGATAGTGGAGAGGGCCGGTCGCCAGACTTGGGTGGGAGGGAATATCGGTTCCCCTCTCATAGAGTTTGTAGAAGAGATAGGGCCTGAGGCCATAGTGGTCACCGAACTTTCGAGTTTTCAATTGGAGAACCTGGATCGAAGCCCTCATATCGCCTGCGTGTTGAATATCACCCCTAACCACCTGGACCGTCACAAGACCATGGAGGCTTATAGGGCGGCCAAATTGAACATCTTGCGCTATCAAGGAAGTAAAGATTATGCCGTCCTAAACAGGGACGACCCTGTCACCCACGCTTTACTCCCCGAATGCAAGGGCCAAACCCTCCTCTTCAGCAGGCTTGAGGAGGTAGAGGGAGGGACTTTCATACGGGAAGGTAGAATCATAGTCCGCTGGGCAGGCCGAGAAGAAGAGGTGTGCGAGAGAGGCGATATCCGGCTTTTGGGAGATCATAATCTAGAGAATGTGCTCGCGGCTTGTGCCATCTCGGCGGCCGCGGGGGCTCCGACAGAGGCTATGGCTGAGGTCTGCACTACTTTCGCCGGAGTGGAGCACAGGCTGGAGTTAGTGCGGGAAGTGGCTGGCATCTCCTATTACAACGACTCTATCGCCACTTCGCCGGAGCGGACCATAGCGGCGCTGCGCTCCTTCGATCAACCCATCGTGCTCCTAGCAGGAGGGCGAGGGAAGGGCCTTCCTTTCGAAGAATTGGCAGGGCTCATCGTGCAAAAGGTTCGCTATCTCATCCTCTTTGGTGAGGAAGCACGAGCCTTAGATGAGGCAGTGCACAAGGCCCAGAAGAGAGCAGGCATCGCCGAGACCCCGATCATCAAAGACGCTTGTGACCTAGAAGAGGCGGTAAATCTTGCCGCCAAGGTGAGCCGGCCCGGAGATGTCGTTCTCCTCTCCCCAGCCTGCACCAGTTTCGACCTCTATCGCGACTTCGCGGAGAGAGGCAAACACTTCAAAGAACTGGTACACAAACTAAGAGAAAATGGCTAAGACGAACCGTTGGAGAGATATAGCGGCCCGAGGGCCTGACTACGTGATCCTCTTGGCCCTGGCTGGGCTCCTTCTCATAGGCTTGATGATGGTCTACAGTTCTACATTCGCCCTGGCCTATGAACTATACGACAACCCCACCTATTTCTTGGTCCGCCAAACCACCTGGGCATGCCTGGGGATTTTGGCTATGCTCATCGTCACCCGCCTGGATTACCGTCGCTGGCGGTATCTGTCCGTGCCAGCCCTAGGCCTGACCCTATTCCTCCTGGCCCTCGTCCTCTTCATCGGACAGGAGGTGCACGGCTCCCGGCGATGGCTTCTGAGCCGCTCGCTACAACCTAGCGAATTCACCAAGTTGGCTATGGTTCTCTACATCGCCCATTGGCTCTCCTCCAAGGGTGAGAAGATCCAAAAGGTCTCTTATGGGCTGGTACCCTTCGCTGTCCTCATCGGCCTAGTCACAGGACTCATCATCTTGGAGCCCGATTTCGGCACCGCTATCCTCATCGTGGCCACCACGGTGGCTATGTTCTTCATCGCTGGCGCAGATCTCCTCCAGCTGGGGATCGGCTTTCTCGTAGGAGGCGCTACCCTCTATCTCTTGATCAGCCACACCTCTTACGCCGCCAGCAGGATATCCACCTACCTGGCAGATCCTCTAAACGACCCTTTCAGCCTGGCCAATTACCACGTCTCTCAGACCCTCATCGCCTTGGGCTCAGGGGGGATAACCGGCGTGGGACTTGGAGCCAGCCGGCAGAAACTGGGCTTCCTCCCTGCTTCCCATACCGATACCATCTTTGCCATCCTAGGGGAGGAACTGGGGCTCTTCGGCTGTCTAGTGGTGATGGCCCTCCTTGCCATCCTAGCCTATCGGGGCTTGAGGATCGCTTTCCGGGCGCCCGACATCTATGGGATGCTTTTAGCCTCAGGCATAACCTGTTGGCTGACCATCCAGGCCTTGGTCAACATCGCCGTAGTAACGGCTACTCTACCTTTCACCGGGCTCCCCCTGCCCTTCATCAGTTTCGGGGGTTCGTCATTGGTCATCTCCCTGGTCGGAGTGGGGATACTCCTCAATATCTCCCAGGGAGGAGAGGGAGAAGAGGGTGCGACTTTTGATTTCAGGTGGCGGCACCGGCGGCCACATCTACCCCGCCCTGGTCGTGGCTAAGGAACTCAAGAGTCAAGAGATGTCATCCTTCTTATTTGTGGGCGACGCTTCAGGCCTAGAAGCCCAACTGGTGCCGCGGGAGGGGTTCTCCTTCCAGGGCATCACCGCCGCTAGCCTCTTAGGCTCTTCTCCCTGGCGGGTGCCAGGACAACTGGGGCGAGTGGCTCTAGGCATAACTCAAGCGAAAAGGATAGTGGACGAGTTTAAGCCCCAGGCGATCTTCGCCACCGGAGGTTACGTCTGCTTCCCGGCGGTGGTTGCTGGCTGGTTGCGGCGCGTGCCCAGCCTACTTTACTTGCCAGATATCGTGCCGGGACTCGCTGTCCGGGCTCTGGCCCCCATCGCCAGTCGAGTAGCCCTCTCCTTCTCCGAATCAAAGGGCTATTTCGCCCCAAAGAAGAGTGTGGTTACCGGATATCCGGTACGGAAAGAGATAACGAGCCTAGATAAGGCCACAGCAAGAGAAGAGTTAGGGATCAGCCTGAAGGAGAAAACTCTTCTCGTCCTGGGAGGGAGCCGAGGAGCCCATAATATCAACCTGGCCGTAAGCCAAACTCTACCGCAACTGCTCAAGATCTGCCGAATATTCCACATCGCTGGCCATGAAGATGAGGGATGGCTCAAGGAGGAAAGGGAGCGGCTCCCCAAAGAGTTGCAAGAGCGGTACCAAATCCATGCCTATCTCCACGAAGAGATGGCTTGGGCACTTGTGGCCGCAGACCTAGCGCTCTCCCGGGCAGGTGCCTCTACCCTGGGCGAGTTCCCCGCTGCTGGGCTGCCCAGCATCTTAGTGCCCTACCCTTACGCCGCTGGACATCAGGAGAGAAACGCCGACTATATGGTGGAAAAGGGCGCAGCGGTCAAGGTCAAAGATGACGACTTGAAGGCTTCGCTCCTGCCAGTGGTGGAGAGGCTTTTCGCCGACGAGGAGGTATTGGCTGAGATGGCTCGAGCGGCCCGTCATTTGGCCCAACCTGAGGCTGCTCAGAGGATAGTAAGCGAACTAAGGGTGTTGCTCAATGGCTAACTACCTACCTTTAGCCGCCATTTTGGTTCTCTCTGCCCTGGTGGGCTTCAGGCGAGGGGTGAGAAGCCAGATCCTCCTCACCGCGGTCATCGCTGGCGGTTGGCTAGCCCTCGGCCCGGGAGGTTCCCCTTTGGCGGCCGAAGTGGAGGCCAAATTGGAGGAGGTGAGAGGCGGCTCGATCATCTTAGCCGGGGCGAGGGAAGGCTATTCCACTTTCCTCCTCCTGGCCATCATCCTCCTCACCCACTTCCTCCTTTGGAGGCTTGGCTCTCGGCCGGAGAGCATAAGAGGAGCCCTCATCGGTGCCTTATGGGGGTTGGCCAATGGATCTCTCACCGCCCTAACCCTCCTGCCCAGCGCTTTCCTCCCTTCCCTCCTCACGCCTATCACTGTGAGTAAGAGAGCGGTGGAAGCGATGAAGCCCGAGGCCATCGCCACAGGGAAGTTCGACCTTCATCTCATAATAATCGGAGCGGTATTTATACTCATCATCTTGGCCGTGCGTGCTATCCAGCCACACCGCCCGGACCTAGAGGATCTCTTCCCAAGAAGGTGAAAAGTCTATGGGAGCATTAGAACTACTTTGGTTCGCACTGATAATCGTCTTTGCCTTTGTAGGTATAGTTCGGGGGTATCCGAGAGAGTTGGGCACTACCACCAGCATCCTGGTGGCCCTCTTAGTCCTTACCGAATGGGGAGAGAAGATACTTTTGGGCCTTGACGCACAATTGGGCGGACTCCTCGGTGGCTCCCTTCTAGCGGGCCCCTATTCCAACCTGATTCAGGCAGCCTTCTATCTGGGCCTCTTCATCGCTATGGTCTTTCTCTCCTACCATGGAGAGACCCTAGCCTTGCGAGGAGACCCCCCTCCAGGCCCTCTGGGGGTAGCGATGAACACTATCAACGGGGCGGTTAATGGCTATCTGATCTCTGGCACTATTTGGTACTATCTAGACCGTTTCGATTACCCGATAAGGTTTCTGGGGCTCTTCTCACCGCCTCTCACTAATCTGGCAAAGGCTCTCCTGCCTTTCCTGCCTGTACCGATCTTAGAGCCCTATCTCCTCCTCTTCATCGCCTTCCTGATATTGGTTCGGGTCTTCAGGTAGAGGGGTATGAACGGAGAAGAGATTAGGGGTTATAGAGAGCAAGCCAGTAGAGGCTTAGAAGGCGTGCACCACGTTCATTTCGTAGGCATCGGGGGCATAGGGATGAGTGGCATCGCCCGGGTGCTCTTAGAAGAGGGTTACAGGGTCTCTGGCTCCGACTTGAAAGTTTCACCCCTCACGGAGGCCCTGGTCGGCTTAGGGGGCACGGTGTATGAGGGGCACGAAGCAAAGAACATAGCGGGCGCAGATCTCGTCGTAGTCTCCTCCGCCGTGCCCCCCCATAACCCTGAGGTGGTTGCAGCTCGGGAGTCGGGGATCCCGATCTTCAGTCGAGCCCAGATCTTGAGACAACTCATGGAGGGTCGCTACTGTGTTGCTGTGGCTGGCACCCATGGAAAGACGACCACCAGCGCCATGATCGCCCTCGTTCTAGAGCGGTCAGATTTGGATCCTACCATCATAGTAGGAGGGGTAATACCGGAACTGGGCTCCAACGCCAAGGCGGGAAAGGGGAAATATATCGTCCTTGAGGCCGACGAGTACCAGCGCACCTTCCTGGGGCTCTCCCCTTCCCTCGCCGTGGTCACCAACATAGAGATGGACCATCCCGACTATTTCCGAGACTTGGAAGATATCTACCGGGCATACCTCGAATTTGTAAAGTTAATCCCAAAGGAAGGAAAGATTTTCCTTTGTGCTGACGATCCGATGGCCATGAGGCTCGAGAAAGAGCCCCACCTTGCAGAGATCACCACCTACGGCTTAGACCCCAGGGCGCGCTGGCGAGCCGCGGATCTTGCAGCCAATGCCGCCGGGGGCAGCGACTTTCGCGTGCTCGCCAGCGGCCGCCCACGGGGAGAGTTCAGCCTCCGTATCCCCGGCCGGCACAACGTGAAAAACGGCTTGGCCGCTCTAGCGGTTTCCGATTCTCTGGGGATCGATCTTATGGAAGCAGGAAAGACCTTGGCCCAGTTCCGAGGGGTTAAGAGACGCTTCGAGGTGAAAGGAGAGGCCTCAGGGGTGGTGGTCATCGATGATTATGCTCATCACCCTAGCGAAATCAAGGCCACCTTGGCCGCGGCTAGGGAGCGGTATCCCGAAAGAAGGGTATGGGCACTCTTCCAGCCCCACACCTATAGTCGCACTAAGGCGCTCCTATCAGAGTTCGCCGTTTCCTTCGGCGACGCCGATCAGGTGGTGGTCACCGACATCTACCCGGCTCGAGAGAGCGATGACCTGGGAATCGATTCCCAGGCCCTGGTGGCCGCCATGAACCATCCCTGCGCCCATTATCTGGGCCCTCTAGCAGATGTAGTCGAGGTATTATGTCAACAGTTGAGGGATGGCGACCTCTTGATTACCCTAGGCGCGGGAGATGTCTACGAGGTGGGAGAGCAAGTCCTGGCTCGACTAAAAAGGAGAGAGCAGTGAAAGAGATGGCTCTTTCCCTCCTGACTCGGGCGAAAGAAGAGGGGCTCGGTGGCCGGGCTCTAGCCGATGAACCCCTCGCTGGCCATACTTCCTATCGGATTGGGGGGCCAGCAGACCTCTACGTGGTAGTCAGAGGAGAGGAAGATCTTCTAGGATGGGTCGCCCTGGCCCGCAAAGAAGAGGTCTCCTACTTCGTGATGGGGAGAGGTACTAACCTCTTGGTAGCCGATGAAGGGATACGAGAGATAGTCATCGAAAACAGGTGTCGAGGGGTGCGCTCATTGACAAGGAGCGAAGGCGTACTTCTCCGAGTTCAAGCCGGTGGTTCTCTTTCCTCCCTGGCCCACCGCACAGCCAAAGAGGGGTTAGGAGGACTGGAATGGGCGGTGGGGATCCCGGGGAGCATAGGAGGGGCCATCGTAAACAACGCCGGAGCCTATGGCGGCTCTATAGCCCAACAGTTACAAGAAGTAACCCTCCTCAATGGGCAGGGGTTCCTTCGCCGGATAGTAGCGAGCGAATTGGGACTAGGCTACCGCACTAGCCGTTTTAAGGGAGAAAGTTGGGTGATCCTCTCCGCGGACTTCGCCCTCCAGGCCGAATCGAGAGATCTCCTTGCGGAGCGGGTGGCCTCTTACGAGAGAGAGAGGCGGAGGAGCCAACCGAAGGAGCCCAGTGCCGGTTCGGTCTTCAAGAACCCGGAGGGAGGCTATGCTGGCCGCCTCATAGAGGAAGCCGGGCTGAAAGGATATAGGATAGGCGATGCTCAAATCTCCCCCCTGCACGCCAACTACATCATAAATTTGGGTCAGGCACGGGCTCGTGACGTGGCCGCCCTCATCAGGCTAACACGGGAGAGGGTGTGGAAAAAGCACGGGGTTCTTCTAGAACTGGAGATCGAGTTGGTAGGCGCTTGGGGGCCGGAAGAACTGGCGGCCACGATAGGCAAATGAGGAGATAAGAGGTGCAGAGAGCCGCATCATTGGGGAAAAGAGGTCCTTCAAAAAGCAAGGCTCGAAGGCTAATGGCGCTCCGCTGGCTGGGCCTGAGGCGAGTCAAAGCCCTCAGCCTCTCCCTCCTGGTGGCCCTCATTCTGATAACCATCTACCTTTTCGCCTCCTACGACTTCTACCTCTTCGATATCTCGGTGGAAGGAAATGAAGCGGTATCGAGCGAAGAGATATTAGAGGCCTCTGGGGCCGAAGGTTACAGCATCTTCTTCATCGACCCCCAAAAGGTGGCTGAAGCGGTGGCATCTCTACCCGATGTAGAGGAAGTCGAGGTACGTTGTCGACTGCCCAACCGCCTGAGCATAAAGGTTCGAGAACGCCAAGCCTATCTTATCTGGCTATCTGGAGAGGAATCGTATTATCTAGACCGCGAGGGGTTCGTGCTCTCTCCTCGCCACCAAACTAGTCTCTCCCTCACTCTCAAGGATCTGGGGGGCGGCTCCCTACGGGCCGGGGACCGCATAAACCCCCAGATCCTTGAGGCCGCAAATACCTATATTTCGCTTCTGCCCCAAGTTAAGAGTTTCGACTATTCCCAAACTTATGGGCTCTCCTTTACGACCGAAGAGGGTGAGAAGGTGCGTCTAGGGACAGGGGAGGATGCTCAGGCTAAGGTAAACCTGTTGTACGCCCTCAAGGAAGAGTTGAAAGAGAAAGGCATCAAAGCCGTGGTCATCGATCTACGCTTCGATATACCCTACTACAGGGTCGAAGGCTAAGCCTCGTCGGGGAGGATATCTGTGGGAGAGACCTTCGTGGCTCTCGATGTTGGTACTACCAAGACCTGTACCCTTGTCGCGGAAGTGAAAGAGGAGGGTAGGCTCCGCATCGTGGGCCTAGGCATCGCCCCCTCCAAAGGACTTCGTAAAGGGGTGGTAGTCAACGTCGAGGAGGCCACAGAGGCGATCGCCGCTTCCATCTCCAAGGCGGAAGATATCTCCGGCTACGAGATCGACCGCGCCTACGTAGGGGTAAGCGGGGGACATATCTCCTCGGTGAATAGTCGCGGGGTGGCCGCTATCTCCCGCGGGGTTCGAGGCGTCACCCTCGAGGACATGGACCGGGCTATGGACGCCGCGCAAGCCATCGCCATCCCCCACAATCGAGAGATCATCCACGCCATCCCCAGGGGTTACACTGTGGATGGACAAGATGGCGTAAGAAACCCCTTGGGCCTTCAGGGGTACCGACTGGAGGTGGAGGCTCATGTAATAACCGGTGCTGTACCACCCATTCATAACCTTGTGAAGTGCGTCCGCGCCGCAGGGGTGGAGATCATCGACCTGGTCTTGGCGCCCATAGCAGCTGGAGAAGCGGTTCTAACCACGGCGGAGAAAGAGATGGGGGTAGTACTAGCCGATATCGGCGGTGGCACCACCGACATCGCCATCTTCATCGACGGCAGTGTCTGGCATACCATGGTCCTCTCACTGGGAGGCAGCCACCTCACCAACGATATCGCCATAGGGTTGCGAGCCCCCTTCAACGTGGCCGAGGAGATAAAGATAGAACATGGTCATACCCTCCCCGAGGTCATAGCCCCAGAGGAATCGATCGATATATCCGCCTTCGGGAACGAACCCCGTCGCTCCATCTCCCGACGGCGCTTGGCTCAAATAATCGAGGCCCGGGCCGAGGAGATCTTCGCCCTCATTTTCAAAGAGATAAAACGCTCCGGCTATGACGGCCTCCTTCCGGCGGGGCTGGTGCTCTGCGGAGGGACAGCCGAACTGGCCGGCTTGCGAGAGTTCGGCAGCCGGGCCTTGGATCTACCGGCCCGAGTGGGCAACCCCCAAAAACTGGAGGGGCTAGTGGAGGCTCTGGAGAGCCCCGCCTACGCTACCAGCGTGGGGCTCCTCCTTTGGGGTCTGAGACGCACCAAAGATAGGGAGATCGCTCCCAGGACAACGAGCAACTTCTCGCGTCGTCTTCGGGGGTGGCTGAAAGCCCTGCTCCCCGGATAACACAAAGAAAGGAGAGAAGAGATGAAATACCTGCCAGAAGCGAAGAGCTTCGCCAAGATTAAGGTGGTCGGAGTGGGGGGCGGCGGCAGCAACGCCGTGAACCGCATGATCCAAGAGAAGATTCAAGGGGTGGAGTTCATCGCCATCAACACCGATGCCCAGGCTCTCCTCCTCTGTCAAGCCCCGAAGCGGGTCCACATCGGGGAGAAAATCACCAAGGGTCTAGGGGCGGGAGGAGACCCCGCTATCGGGCTCAAAGCCGCCGAGGAGAGCAAAGAAGAACTGAGAGCCTGCGTCCAGAATGCGGACATGGTCTTCATCACCGCAGGGATGGGTGGGGGTACCGGCACCGGGGCTTCGCCCATCATCAGCCAATTGGCCAAAGAGGAGGGGGCTCTTACCATAGGGGTGGTCACCAAACCCTTCACCTTCGAAGGGGTTCGCCGCCGGGATGTGGCTGAGGAAGGGCTGACCAGGCTGCAGGAGGAGGTGGATACCCTCATCGCCATCCCCAACGACCGTCTGCTGGATATCGTGGATAAGAAAGCCTCCATCCAGACAGCCTTCTCCCTAGCCGATGATGTTCTGCGACAGGGGATCCAGGGCATCTCCGAGTTGATCACCGTGCCCGGCCTCATCAACCTCGATTTCGCTGATGTCCGGACCATCATGGCTGAAGGGGGAGCGTCTCTCATGGCTGTAGGGCGGGGCACGGGCGAGACTCGCGCCGCCGACGCCGCCCAGGCCGCGGTAGCCAGTTCCCTATTAGATATGACCATCAACGGGGCTACTGGGGTGCTCTTTAACGTCACCGGCGGCCCGGACCTGGCCCTCTTCGAGGTTTATCAAGCGGCCGAGATCATAAGAGAGATGGCCCATCCCGATGTGAACATCATCTTCGGCGCGGTCATCGATCCCAACCTAGAAGGCGAGATCCAGATCACCGTCATCGCCACCGGCTTCGACAGCGCAGTGCGACGCCAGGCTTCCCTACCCACCTCCAATATCCGCGAGTTCCCGGTGCCCGCCTTTGACGGCGATAACCTGGACATCCCGGCCTTCTTGCGGCGCCATTCGTGAGGTGTCAATTCTGGCTCCTCCTCCTACTGTTGCCATAAGGGGATACAATCTTAAAATTCCAGAGAATTTTAAGGTTAAGGTATTGCCATCTGCTTCACCCTGTGGTAAACTAACGATGTCTGGCCACAATATGTTGTAGCAGATGGGCAAAAAACCCTATATTTGGTATCGAAAGGAGAAGAGCCGCAACTACGAAGTGGAGATGAATATGAAATGCCCATACTGCTCTTCTGGCGACTCCAAGGTTATCGATACTAGAGAGGCTAGAGGTCGTATCCGCCGTCGTCGTGAGTGTATCAATTGCCACCAGCGTTTCACCACTTATGAAATGGTTGCCACCGTCCCCCTGACGGTGATCAAACGAGATGGGCGACGTCAGCCGTTCGAAAGCGGCAAACTGGTCAGTGGCATACGCAAGGCTTGTGCCAAGCGGCCTATCTCCGAAGAACAAATGGAGAGTTTAGCCGAGGAAGTGGAGCACGAACTTTACGAAATGGGACAACCAGAGGTAGAGAGCGCACTTATCGGTAAATTGGTGTTGGAGCGTTTGAGGGAACTGGATGATGTGGCCTATCTGCGGTTCGCCTCTGTCCACCGCCGCTTCGCCGATGTGGATACCTTGGCCGATGAGATCGAAGATTACAAGGAGTGGAAGAGGAGAGAAGAGGAACTAGAGGCCCAATTGCGGCTGAGTTTATAATCTGGTGCCGTCTGGCCAGCCCCTCTGAGAACGGCGCCTTCTCTTTTTGAAGTACCCCTATACCCGGTGAGGGAGAGAAAATGTCCTACGAAGATGTGGCCGTCGAACTTACGGTCAACGCGATGACCGTCCTTCAGCGAAGATACCTTAAGCGAGGAGAAGACGGCCAGGTCACCGAAACCCCGCAGGAGATGTTTTGGCGGGTGGCTAAGAATATCGCCACCGCTGATCTTCTCTATGACTCCCAGGCCGATGTGGAAACCACGGCGGAGGAGTTCTACCGCCTTATGGCTTCCCTAGAGTTCATCCCCAACTCCCCTACCCTGATGAACGCTGGTCGACCGTTGCAACAACTCTCCGCTTGCTTCGTCATCCCCGTCGACGATTCTATGGAGAGTATCTTTGAGGCTCTCAAATGCACGGCTCTCATCCACCAGAGCGGAGGGGGAACCGGCTTCTCCTTCTCCCACCTAAGACCGAAGGGAGATGTAGTGAAATCCACCGGAGGGATAGCCTCCGGCCCGGTTTCCTTCATGGAAGTCTTTGACGCGGCTACCGAAGCGATCAAACAGGGCGGAGCCCGCCGAGGAGCCAACATGGCCATCCTGCGCGTCGATCACCCAGACATCATGGAGTTCATCACCGCCAAGGTGGATGGCGACAGGCTAAATAATTTCAATATCTCGGTGGGCCTAACCGAGGAGTTCATGCGAGCCCTAAATGAAGGGGCCGACTACCCCCTGGTCAACCCCCGCCATGGCCAGGTGGTGAACCGCCTTTCGGCCAGGGAAGTTTTCGACAAGATAGCGGAGATGGCCTGGAATAATGGAGACCCAGGAATCGTCTTCCTGGATCGTCTAAATGAGAGCAACCCCACCCCTCACCTTGGCGAGATCGAGAGCACTAACCCCTGCGGCGAGCAACCCCTTCTCCCCTATGAATCTTGCAACTTAGGCTCCATAAACTTGGCCCGGATGTTGAAAGATAGCCAGGTAGATTACGAGCGACTGGGGCGGACGGTGCGGGCCGCCGTCCATTTCCTGGACAATGTCATAGACCAAAACGAATACCCCCTGCCTCAGATAGAGGAGATGACCAAGGCCAACCGGAAGATCGGCTTGGGGGTGATGGGTTTCGCGGAGATGCTCATCCGGTTAGGCATCTCCTATGACTCGGAGGAGGCGGTGACGCTCGCTCAAGAGGTGATGGGGTTCATCCAGAAGACAGCCAAGGAGGCGTCAAGTGCCTTAGCAGAGGCCAGGGGCAACTTTCCCAACTACGCTTATAGTATCTATCACCCCAGTTACAAGGAAGAAACTGCCTCCCCTTGGCAAGGGAGGCCCATGCGGAATGCCACGGTGACCACCATCGCCCCCACGGGAAGCATCAGCATCATCGCCGGAACGACCAGCGGCATCGAACCCCTCTTCGCCGTGACCTATGTCCGCCATGTCCTGGACGAAGATGAACTGATGGAGGTTAACCCCCTTTTTAAGGAGATAGCCACTGAAGGTGGCTTCTACAGCGAAGAACTGATGCGCAAGATCGCCGAGAGAGGCAACCTCCAAGGGCTAGAAGAAGTACCGCCCCTGGTGCAAAGGCTCTTCGTAACCGCCCACGATATAGCCCCCGAGTGGCATATCCGCCTCCAGGCGACCTTCCAGCGCCATACCGACAACGCCGTCTCTAAGACGATAAACTTCCCCTATGAGGCTACCGTAGAAGAGGTGAAGAAAGCCTACCTTCTGGCTTATGAACAAGGCTGTAAGGGGCTCACCATCTATCGAGACCGCAGCCGAGAGCGGCAAGTCCTCACCAAAGGGCCCCAGAGGTTTATCCGCAGGCCTCGACCTCGGCCCACATTGACCCGGGGCACGACGGAGAAGGTGGTCGTGGGTTGCGGCCAGACCTTATATATCACCATCAACGAGGATGAGACGGGGCTCTGCGAGGTCTTCACCCAGATGGGGAAATCGGGGGGTTGCATGGCCTCCCAATCGGAGGCCATCGGCCGGCTAATATCTTTGGCCCTCCGCTCCGGCGTGGAGACCAAGGCGATCATAAAGCAGTTGCGGGGCATCCGCTGTCCGGCCCCCAACTGGCGAGAGGGCCAGATGATCCTCTCCTGCGCCGACGCCATCGGTCAGGCGATAGAGAGGTATACAAAAGACAACGGGATACAACTCTCCCTCTTTGAGGAGGCGGAACCTCCTCGCAACCCCTTAGGTATGTGCCCCGAGTGCCCCGACTGTGGAGCCATGGTGCAGTTCATAGAGGGTTGCCTCGTCTGCCCTGCCTGCGGCTACTCTCAATGTGAGTAGCCCGAACCTTCAGAGAGACACAGTCGGCTCATCTTTAGAGATGAGCCCTTTCGTTTGACAGCCCTCTCCCCTTCATGGTAAAATCCGCCTTGTGTGAAAGATATCACAACCCAGAGGGTTAAGATTGTCACCCTTACATCAACTACTTGGAGGTGCATATTCATGAACATCGTAGTCTGTCTTAAGCAGGTGCCGGACACGGCGAGCAAGATAAATATAAAGGAGGGGGTGGTCGACACTGAGGGGTTGGAATGGGTCATCAACCCCTACGATGAGTACGCCATCGAGGAGGCACTCTTAATCAAAGAGCGGCTCGGCGAGGGGAAGGTTACCCTCATTACCATGGGCCCGGAGCGAGCCAAGGAGGCCCTCAAGAGCGGCTTAGCCTTAGGCGCCGATGAGGCCATCCACCTCACAGATGATGCCTTCAAGGGCTCAGACCCTTATGCTACAGCCCTGGTATTAGCCAAGGCGCTAAAGAAGATAGATTACGATATCATCTTCTGCGGCAAGCAAGGGGTAGATGAAGACCACGCCCAGGTGGGGATCGCCTTGGCTGAACTATTAAATCTACCCCACGTCTCGGTGATCGTTAAACTCGATATCTCCGAAGATAAAAAGAGAGCCATAGCCCACCGCGAGGTCGAAGGAGGAAAAGAGGTGGTAGAGACCTCTTTGCCGGCGGTCTTCACCGCCCAGAAGGGGCTGAACGAGCCCCGTTACCCCTCCCTCAAGGGGATTATGGCCGTGAAGAAGAAGAGCATCGCCGAATGGAATAGCCAAGAACTGGGGGTGTCTCCCCAGGAGGTAGGAAGAGAGGCGGCCAAGATAAAGATGGTGGAGGCGATGACCCCGCCAGGACGAGAGGGAGGCAAGGTCTTCCAAGGGGAAGAACCGGGCGAGATGGCAAGAAAAGTAGCCCACCTCCTGCGGGAAGAGGCGAAAATCTTGTAGCCTTTACCAGAACATTAACTCTAATTAGGAGTGAAAAGATATGTCAAACGACGTCTTGGTAGTAGCCGAGGTACGAGAGGGCGAACTGAAGAAAGTCACCTTGGAGATGATAGGCAAGGGGGCAGCGATCGCCCAGGCGTTGGACGGCGTCGTAAATGTAGTGCTGATGGGCTCCGGTGTCTCACCACTAGCCGATTCGGTAGGCCGTTATGGTGCAAAGAAGATCTATCTGGCCGATGATCCCACCTTAGAGAACTATGCGCCTCAGGCGTATACTAAGGTCCTCACCGACCTAATAAAAGAGATCGATCCCGCCGTCGTCCTCTTGGCCGCCTCGACGCGAGGCAAGGACCTGGCTCCCCGCGTGGCGGCCAGGCTGGCGGTGGGCCTAGCCTCTGATTGTATAGGCTTAGAGGTCCAAGACGGCCGTCTTCTTATCACCCGACCCATCTACGCCGGGAAAGCGATCGCCAAGGTGGTGGAGGAGACCAGGCCCCAGATGGCCACCGTTAGACCGAATATCTTCCCCGCTCCAGAGCCTGAGGCCTCTTCTACGGCGGAGGTGGTGAATATCACCGTGGATACGGGCGACGTCCGGGCCAAGGTGATCGAGATATTGAAAGAGGCCGGGGAGCGGGTGGAATTGACCGAGGCCGACATCGTCGTCTCCGGCGGGCGAGGGATGAAGGGGCCGGATAATTTCATCCTTCTGGAGGAGTTAGCCAACGTCCTAGGGGCGGCGGTAGGTGCCTCTCGCGCGGCAGTAGATGCTGGCTGGCGGGACCATAGTTACCAGGTGGGCCAGACGGGGAAGGTCGTAACCCCTACCCTCTATATCGCCTGCGGCATATCAGGGGCCATCCAGCACCTGGCGGGGATGAAGACCTCCAAATATATCGTGGCTATAAACAAGGACCCCGAGGCCCCTATCTTCAAGGTAGCCGACTACGGCATCGTGGGGGACCTCTTCAAGGTGGTGCCGATTCTCACCGAAGAGTTCAAGAAGATGAAGGCAGAGAGTTAGACGATCATCTGCTCTTCAACTGAATCCAGTAGGGCAGGTAAGAAACCTGCCCTACGATTTACGGCCCCCAGAAGGGCGCCCCGTCATAGGCCGGGTTATCGGTGAGCCGGGTGACCTCTGACCCATCAGCCCTCATGATGTAGATCTCGGAGTTGCCGTCCCGATCGGACTGGAAGATTATCCACTGGCCATCTGGCGACCAAGAAGGATACATGTCATCCGCTTCGTTGTCTGTGAGGCGGGTGGCCTCTGAGCCATCAGGCCTCATCTTGTATATCTCGACGTCGCCTACCTTGTTGCCGTCCCAATCGGAGTGGAAGACTATCCACTGGCCATCGGGCGACCAGGAAGGAGCCCCAGCTCGTCCCTCTTGTGTGAGCGGGGTGGGCTCTGAGCCATCAGGCCTCATCTTGGAAATCCACTGCTCGTCGAGCAAAATGTCATACACATCGTAGGCTATCCACAAACCATCAGGTGACCAACAAGAAGACAACGGCGTGGTTACGAAGGCAGTCAGGCGGGTGACCTGTGACCCATTCGCTGTCATCTTGTGTATGTCAGGGCCGCCAAAGCCGCCCTCCCGCTCGGAGGTGAAGGCTATCCACTGGCCATCTGGCGACCAGGAAGGAAACACGTCAGCCCCTTCGTTTTCTGTGAGGCGGGTGACCTCTGACCCATCGGCCTTCATCTTATATATTTCAAAATTCCCGTCACGCTTAGAGGTAAAGGCTATCCAGTTGCCATCTGGCGACCAAGGAGAAGACGCGTCAGTTGCTTCGTCGTATGTGAGGCGGGTCACCTCTGAGCCATCAGGCCTCATCTTGTATATCTCGCCGTTGCCGTCCCGATTGGATGTGAAAGCTATCCACCCCCCAAGGGCGATAGGAATAGGCGTGGGCGTCGGTGGAACAGCCGTGGGAGACAGGGCCCTGGGCGTGGGTGTGGCTGTCGGTTTTGGAGTCGCGGTGGGTGTTGGGGTGTGGGTAGGGGTAACGATGGGTGTTCGGGTGGAAGTAGGCGTTGGGGTGTGAGCAGGGCTGGGGGAGAGGGAAGGCGTAGGGGTTAGTGTCGGCGCAGGTGGCTGAGGGGTTGGAGCAGCACAGCCTACTGCCAGTAGCACCGCGATAAGACTTATCACGGTTATACCTTTGAACAAGCATTTTCTCACGGTAGATTCTCCTTTCTTACTACAATCTAGCGCTTACTCTCTATCATAAGCCCCTCTTCATCTCATCTCCCTTCGGTAGGGCAGGTTTCGAAACCAGCCTTACGATTTATGGCCTCCAGGAGAGGTCCAAGTCGCCTACCTTGCGAATGACGGCGGTCTATCGGGGGCTACGAGGGAGGGGAGAGGCGGTACTTGTCGGTCCAGCTTCCCACTATGTCACGACCTGGCTCACTGGTGACCTGCATGTCCGGGAAAAGCTCTGTGGCGACGGCGCAACAGCTACCCTCACAAAACACGGGAACAATCCCAATGTCCAGGTCGTTTTCAGGTTGATAAGACGTAGCAAACGCCAGTGCCGTGCCATCAGGCGACCAAACGGGACGGACCGACTGAAGCCACGTGAACACGCAAGGGACACCCTCCTGCTGAAGGGCTTCAATCTTAATGAGCGGTGCCGGCTCCCCCTCGTCAAAGGGTGTCGCCTCCACCGTGGTGTAAGCAAAGAACTGTCCGTCTGGTGACCAGGCACCGCTGAAAAAGGCAATCAGGTAGAGGTAGCCCTCAGGCAAGTTTATGGGGAAGCGCGGCTCGACATCGGAGCCATCGGGCGCCATGAAGTACCCCCTGTACTCTCCATCTCGGTCCGAGAGGAAGGCAATCCGCTGGCCATCGGGGGACCAGGCTGGCAAACCATCGAAGGCCGGGTTGTTGGTCAGGTTGATCTGCGCCGAACCGTCGGCGTTCATGAAATGAACCTCAGACTTCCCGTCAGGCATTGACAAGAAAGCCAAATGCTGACCGTCGGGTGACCAGGTGGGGAACAGATCCGCGGCGGGGCTATTGGTGAGGCGGGTCACGTCCGAGCCGTCGGCGTTCATCACGTAAATCTCCCAGTTCCCGTCGCGGTCGGACGCGAAGGCGATGTGCTGGCCGTCGGGCGAAAAGGCAGGTTCCCCGTCACCTCCAGGGCTGTTGGTGATTCTGGTCTTGCCCGAACCGTCCGGGTTGATGATGTATATTTCGCCATCTTCTGCGTCATAGGCTATCTTCTGCTCAGCGGGCCCAGTAGGAACGGGCGTAGCCGTTGGTGCCGGCATGGGTGTCGCCTCCGGAGTGGGAGTCGGGAGTGGTGTGTCAGTGGGCTGCGGTCTGGCCGTGGGCGTTGGAGTTGGGGGCGTTGGTGTGGCCGTGGCGGTCGGTACGCTTCGTGCCTGCCCGCACGCCGTTGCCAAGAGTAAGGTCAGGCCAAAAGCCATGACCATTGTCAGCCATCTAGATCTGTGAATCATCGTTCACCTCCCCTCTTGACCTGCCTTTCAGGCTCTAGATGCTCGCCAATGTGAAGAAAGACAAAGAGGCACCAGCCGGTAGACATCCGCCACTGACTATCTAGGTACCTCATAGCCTTCCTCTCCTACGCTCCTACTACGCGACCTGATATGCAGCTATGTACTCGGTGTGCTGGGTGTGTCCTCCTGTAGCTCGGTGTAGATGGTGTAACGTTTCACTCATTCTAGCATGAAAGAAAGGCAGCGTCAATGGTGGGTAGGCAGGCGTGTTGGTGGTTCAGATATTGACACCAAGATTGGGCAAGCGAATTCCTTCGCCCGTGATAGGCTCAGACCCTACATCCTTGCCCAGTGCCACACCACCGCGCCCGGCGGGGGCTCCGGTGCTCCTTCTCGCCCGGGTGGTATGGGCACCGTCACCCTCTCCCAAACGGGCTTCTCCAAGTACTCCTGCATAACCCTTCGCCCCTCCTCTATCATCTCTCCGCTCCTGCTCAAATCCCATACAGGGAGACCAGAGAAGGCCTCGAAGACTACATGATGCAGGATGACCTTGCCCGCACACTCCATCAGGTCGTCGAGGAGTTGCTGATACATCATAGTGGAGATGGCCCTGTTGACGATGTTGAAAACCCCCCTACTGCGCGGCACCTCTTGCCCCGCGTAGCCCACGTTGATGGCGTAGACCTCGGTGGCCCCTTTCGCCGCCGCGATGGAGATGGGCACATTGGCGATCACCGCTCCATCGACCAACTGATGACCGGCCAGAAGCAGGGGCGGGAAATAGGCAGGGTGCGCAGCGCTGGCCATCACGGCATCCACTATATCCCCCTCGGGCTTCTCTCCCCAAAGATACAAGATGCCCCAGTTCAAATCGGCGGCCGTAAGGTAGAGCCTCACCTTAGTGATGTCGGAGAAATAACGGACCCCCTCAGGCAGATACCTCTCCACCATTTGGCGCAGTCTATCACTGGGGAAGAGACCGTCATAGCCACCAATGAAGCGCCAGGCCGCAGTCAGAGAGAGGCTCAACGAACTGCCGGGGAAGATGTCCCCCCGCTTAACGGAGCGCCAGAGGGCAGCCAGCCTCTGGGCTCCTTCCAGAGTGGGGTCTGTGGCGATGAAAGCGGCGTTCATCGCTCCCGCCGAGGAGCCCACCAGGATCTGGGGCCTAATCCCCCTCTCGAAGAGAGCCAGAAGCGCCCCCACCTCCAAGGCCCCGCGACTCCCCCCTCCACTGAGCACAAAGGCTATCATCACCCACCTCCCCTAGTATCTCTAGCGGATGTAGCGTGAGCGCCGCCCCAACCCAAGCCTGGCCGAATTCGGACGCGCGCAGCGCGATCGGCTACATCGACTGGTTAGGGGGCCACCTCAGGCATCCAAATCTTGGGATGCACTTCACTCAACAGTCAGCTTGAATTTTGCCTTCTCGAGATTCTCTAGGATCCTCCTGCTTTCACCCATGATGAAACGCTCCGCATCACGCCCGACAGCCTGTTCTTGAGCCTTATTGGTGATGCCTCGCTTCTCGAGATATCTCTTCTTTTCTTCAGGCAATTCCTCCCATTCCTGATCCTTTTCGCGATAGAAGGTTCTTATTTCGTCGTCCGTGGGCACGTGATAGCCATTTCTATGTACGACGGCTTCTAGCGGCAATCGGGGTCTTAACTCCGGCGATTCGTCTGGGTAGCCTATCCTCACCATCCCTGCTGGAAAGACGTATTCGGGGGTCTCTAGAACCCTCTGAATATCCAATGAAAGCACGTTGCCAACATAGCAGGTTCCCAAACCCAGGCTTTCAGCAGCAACGACCATATTGTGGAGAGCTATTATGGCGTCCCAGAACGATATGAGCACGTTGCATATCCGGTCGTTGTAAAAGGGGGCATCGTTTAATTCGAGCCATCTTTTCATTCGATACTGATCAACGAGAGCAATAATCCAAATAGGCCTATAGAAACCTCCATCACCTCTCCCTCCAAAGAGAGCCCTCTTTTTTTCTATATCATCAACTACCACTATGGAGTAGGTTTGAAGGTTACCCGCTGTTGCTGCTCGGATCCCTGCATTTAGAATCAAATCCAGTTTTTCGGGTTCAATCGGCTTCGACTTGAACTTTCGAATAGACCTGTGATTCATCAAACAGTCGATAACTGCGTTTGTCATTGCACTTCTCCTTTGCTCAGTGGGGTGGCCGCCTAACCGCGCACAACCCAGCCGCACGCGCAGGTCTTGCAACGTCAATAAAAGATACCCTGCAAACGCGATAACTACCTCAGAAACCGCCTCGATCAGCAGATCGGCTACAGCGACTGGTTAGGCCGCACATTGCCCCGAATTTGATACCTTAATTCACTATGACTCACTTGCCCAGTTTCTGTGAATAGACCAACAAGGTAAACCGATCATCTGACGCCCGGGTGGCCGTGTCGTAGTCGCCATAAGTTTGCCTGATCTCCATCCCCCGCGCTTGAAGTATCTCGCGCAGTTCTTCAAGGGTGTATAAGCGAATGGAAGAAGCAGTCCCTTTCCCTTCGGGCACAGTCAATGTCTCACCATATTTAAGTGTGTAGCCCGTGTACAGCATTCGCTCTGCCTGCTCATCCCAATCAAACTCAGCAAGCGAGATTGAACGGCTACCCGCTTCCCAGTGTCGTCGTGGAAAGTGCTTCCTGGCATAGGCTGCGTTACATATTCCCATCAGGTGCTTGCCGCCTGGTTTGAGAGCCGACGTGATGAGGTCAAACACCTTGAGATTCTCTTCGTCGCTCTCAAGATAGCCGATTGCACCGTCAGCCAGATTGAGCACCACATCGAACTCTTTATGAAATGAGACATCTCGCAAGTCAGCGCAAATGAACTTGGCCCCAAGACGGCTCTCCCTCACTCGCTTGCGTGCCTCTTCAATGTACTCTGGGGTAATGTCCACACCGACCACTGAATAACCTTTGCGAGCCAATTCTAATGCGTGCCTACCGAAACCACAGGCTAAATCCAGAATGCGTTCCGACCCTTGCAACTGAAGGGCTTCCACCACAAAATCCACTTCGTGCGTTGTCTGCTCTGCCCAGGATAGGTCTTGGATCTCTAGCGTCCAGATCTTCTTATACCATTGTGGATCTATCGAGACTGGCATTTCACAACCCCGCTGTTACGGCTAGCAGCAACTATTGTTATTCGACGGATGAACGGAAGGTTCGTGACCCATAATACTATAATGCACCTTGTAGCCAATTTCAAGGCTTTCGTTTCTACCATCCCATGCTTATCTCCTCTCCTCACCCTGGCGTTTGCTCGACTCGTCTCCTTATGATAGACTCTAAATAGAGGTCTGCGAGGAAATGAGTCTCGATTGGCAAACTATCGCCGAGGCTAGAAGCAAGGTAAAGAAAGAGGTAGGGACAGTAGTCAAAGATTGGGGCGGACAGATCCCCATCGCCTTGGCCTACCCCAATAGTTACTATTTGGGCATGTCTAGCCTGGCCGTGCATGTGATCTATCGACTCTTCAACGAGCAGCCGGGGATAGTGTGCGAACGGACCTTTTTGGCCAAGGGGCAGCCGATATCTCTGGAATCCCGGAGGCCCCTTATGGATTTTGTCGCTCTGGCTTTCACCCTCTCCTTCGAGATGGATTACTTCAACCTGGCGGAGATGCTCCGCCGCGCCGATATCCCTCCCCTGGCCGAGGAGCGAGACGAAAGCCACCCTCTCCTCCTGGCTGGGGGGCTTTGTGTCACCGCTAACCCAGAGCCATTAGCCCCGCTTTTCGACGCCTTGGTCATCGGCGAGGGGGAAGAGGTGATCCCCGCCTTGGCTGAGACCCTGCGACGGGAGGTGAGAGCTCCACGTCTAGAACTCCTCCGCCAGTGGGCCATGATCCCTGGCCTTTACGTGCCCCGTTTTTATCAGGTGGAGTACGATGGATTAGAGGTTGAGGCCATAGAGCATGAGCCCTTCGTCCCCTACCCTGTCAAGCGGCAATGGGCGCACGATCTAGATGGCCATCCTGCCACCTCTGTGATCATCACAGATGAGACCAAGTTTGGAGATATGTATCTAATAGAGGTAGCGCGAGGGTGTGGACGGGGGTGCCGCTTCTGCCTGGCAGGTTTCTCTTACCGTCCTCTTCGTGAACGAAGCGTGGAGGTCCTATTAGAGCAAGCGAAAGAGGGTTTAGGCTATCGGGAGAAGATAGGGCTAGTTGGGGCCGCCCTCTCCGACTACTCTCAGATCGATGCTCTAACTCAAGGGCTTCGCCAATTGGGAGGCCAGATCTCGGTCTCCTCCCTGCGCGTCGATTCCCTATCAGAGAGATTGCTTGAGGCGCTAGTCGAAAGCGGGACTCAGACTCTCACTATAGCCCCCGAGGCTGGCTCAGCGCGTCTCCGCTCCTGCATAAACAAAGATATACCGGAGGAGGAGATCCTAGAGGTTGCTAAAAAGGCCAGCCACCATTTCCCCCAACTGAAACTATATTTCATGCTTGGCTTGCCCGGCGAAAAAGAAGAGGATATAGAGGCCCTAGTCTGCCTAGCCCAAAAGATCAAAGAGCAGTTCTCCGGCCATCTCATAGTGAGCCTTTCCCCCTTCGTCCCCAAGGCTCAGACTCCCTATCAATGGGCTCCCATGGCCCCCGTGCCCGTTTTGGAGGCTCGTCTTCGTTATGTCAAGCAAAACCTCCCTTCCATCGAAGTTCGAAGCGAGAGCGCGGCCGAGGCGGCTATACAGGCTACCCTAGCCCGGGGAGATAGGCGCGTGGCCGTGGCCCTGGCACGTACCAAGGGGAGATCGCTACCCGCCTGGAAGAACGCCTTGGCCAGGCAAGGTCTAGTATACGAGGCGCTATTAGAGGAACGCTCGCGCGCCACCTTGCCTTGGGACGTCGTCGACAATAGGGTAAGTGAGAAGTACCTATGGCAGGAGTGGCGGAAGGGGGCAAGGGGCCAGAGCACCCCTCCTTGCCCACCTACCGAGTGTCTGAAATGTGGGGCTTGCGATGAGGCCTTTTGCGAGGCCAAAGAAAAGGGTATCACCTCTGCTCGATAAGCCTTCATCAAGCGGAATGATCCGGCATCACAAGGGAGGGGTCGTTTACTACACCTTCCCCCATCTGGGCTGGGGGGTAAAACACGCCATCTTCACCCGCCTGGGAGGCCTCAGCCATTCTCCTTTCGACGGGCTCAATGTGGGCCACCGGGTAGGCGATGAGGATGAAGCGGTGGAAGCCAACCATCGTATCATCTATGAGACCCTTGCTCTCAGTGGAGAGGATGTAGTCACCGCCCGTCAAGTACAGGGCCATTCAGTGGCCGTGGTTGGACCAAAAGATAAGGGGCAAATCGTTCCTGGCACCGACGGCCTAGTCACCGAAACCCCGGGAGTAGCCTTGATGCTCCGCTTCGCCGACTGCGCCCCTATCCTCCTCTACGACCCCCAAAAGCGGGTCATAGGCCTGGGTCACGCGGGCTGGCGAGGCATGGTGGGTCTTCTTGCCCAGAGGTTAGCCCAGACGATGAGGGAGGAGTTCGGTTGCCATTTGGGCCAGGTGAAAGCCGGCCTGGGCCCAGCCATCGGCCCCTGCTGCTACTCCGTGGGGGAGGAGGTAAGAGAGGCGGTGGGGGCCGTTCTCCCCGACTCCTCCGGGGCATTGGTGGAAAGAGCAGATGGGGTCTATCTCGACCTCTGGGAGGCCAACCGGTGGCAACTGAGGCAGTTAGGCATACAAAAGATAGAGATAGGCAAGATCTGTACTGCTTGTAACACCGCTGAGTTCTTCTCCCATCGAGCCGAAGGGGAGCGAACGGGGAGGTTCGCCGTCTTGATGGCTCTGCGAGGCGAGTAGGATGACGATGAAGGCCTTCGCTTATGGAGATGAGCGTGTCGGAGATGATAGATATCGCGGCTAAATTGGAGGGGGTACGGGAGCGGATAGCCGATGCCGCCCGCCGGGTCGGCCGAAACCCAGAGGAGATAACCCTTGTAGCCGTGACCAAGGTCATCGAGCCAGCCGTTATCGAAGGAGTGGTAGCCTTAGGGGTAAGGGATCTGGGGGAAAATCGAGTGCAAGAGGCGGAGGGGAAGGTCCCCCTTTTGCCAAATGTCACCTGGCACATGATCGGACATCTGCAACGAAATAAGGTCAAAAAAGCCTTGCTTATTTTCGATATAATACACTCGCTGGATAGCCTCCGGCTGGCGCAAGAGATCGACCGGCGTGCTTCCCGCATCGGCGCGAGAGTTCCCGTGTTACTAGAGGTAAACCTCTCCGGCGAAGCCACAAAATATGGCTTCCGCATGGCGCCCTGTGTGACGCGAGGTGAAGAAAAAGAGGCCTTCTTCTCCTACGTAGAGGAGATCCTCAGGTCGTCCTACCTCAACGTGAAGGGGTTGATGACCATGGCTCCTCTGGTCGCCCACCCAGAGGAGGCTCGACCTTACTTTAAGCGGCTGCGTGAGTTGCGAGAGGAACTCCAACAGGGGTTTCCCCAAGCCCGTTGGGAGGACCTTTCCATGGGGATGACCGATGATTTCGAGGTAGCCATCGAAGAAGGGGCCACGATGGTGCGCATCGGGAGGGCTATATTCGGAGAGAGGAGGGAGTAGCCATGAACGACCTCAAGGGGAGTACCATATCTTTCATCGGCACCGGGGTGATGGCTGAGGCGATGATAAAAGCGATCTTGGACAAGGGGTTGATAGAGGCCCAGCGGGTAGTGGGCAGCGGCCCACGACCCGAGCGAGCGCGGGAACTAGAATCGGCCTACGCCATCGTGGGAACGACGGATAACAGAGAGGCAGCCCGGGCGGGGGAGATCGTCGTTCTCTCCGTCAAGCCTCAAGTGCTTCCCTCCGTGCTGGAGGAGGTCGCGGGAGAGATACCCCGCCAGTCGTTGGTCCTCTCCATAGTGGCTGGGGCCGCCATCAAGATGATAAGAGGGGCTTTAAGCCATGACTATATCGTCCGCACCATGCCCAATACCCCGGCTCAAGTGGGCGAGGGGATGACCGTCTGGACGGCTACCCCCGAGGTAACCGAGGAGCAGCGCACTCAGACACAGACCATCTTGAGGGCTATGGGCGAGGAGATCTACATGCAAGACGAAGGGTATTTAGATATGGCTACGGCCCTCAGCGGGACAGGCCCAGCATACGTTTTCCTCTTCATGGAAGCCCTCATAGATGCCGGGGTACACCTCGGTTTCTCACGCCGTGTCTCCCAGGAACTGGTCCTCCAGACGATGCAAGGCTCAGTCACCTTTGCCCGTCGATCTACCCTTCACCCCGCGGAGTTGCGTGACATGGTCACCTCCCCAGGCGGGACCTGCGCTGAGGCCATCTACCAGTTGGAGAAGGGAGGGTTGCGCACCGTCCTCTCCCGCGCCGTCTGGGCGGCCTATCAGAAGTCCAAATACCTAGGAGGGTTAAGCGAAAAATGATCTACATCCTTAAACTCATCGACACTCTCTTCTACGCTTTTTCTTTAGCCATTCTCATCCGGGTGATCCTCTCCTGGGTTCGCTTCGACCCCTATCACCCGGTATCGGTCTTCATCCATCAGGTGACAGAGCCCATCTTGGCTCCCATCCGTCGGCTCCTCCCCCCCACGGGGATGATAGATTTTAGCCCCCTCGTAGCCCTCGTCCTCCTACAAGTAGTCCAAGTGGTTCTCAGGCAACTCGTGCTCTCCGCCTATTAAGAGATGGAGAAAACCACTGGGCTAGCGATTGAGAAAGATGGCTCCCTTACCTTTCCCGTGCGGGTGGTGCCCGGAGCCAAGAAGAACGAGATCGTGAGGGTAGAGGGAGGGGTTTTAAGGGTACTGATAACAGCACCGCCGGTAGGAGGGAAGGCCAACGAGGGCTATTGGAACTCTTGGCCCAGGCGCTAGGGGTAAGAAGGGGACAGGTAGAGATAGTCAGGGGGCAGAAAGCGAGAGATAAGACCATAAGGGTAAGGGGCCTCTCGGAGGAGGAAGCGAGGCAAAGGTTAGGGAACCTCATCGCTCCTTAGCCCGTCTATATAGTGAGGTCAAATGTGCATATCTTCAAGAGGCATAATCTGGGGCTGATATTCGTGTTGGCTGCCTTGTTATTGGTCGTGGCGGTGGTTTCCTGCCGGGGCGAAACCCCTGTCTCGCCCGGCCTTCCCACTTCAAGCCCGGCGTCGACCATAAGCAGGCCGACTTTACAGCCCACGCCTTCTCCTATAAAGACGATCAAGACACCCACGACCCTTCCATCTGAGACCTCCTGCCCTTCTTATGGCTCCATCGAGGAACAAGCGCAAGAGGCTCTAGCCGACTGGCTCGGTATCTCCGCCAAGGAGATCGAGGTGATAAAAGTCGAAGAGGTAGAGTGGCCGGATACGAGCCTGGGCTGCCCGGAGCCGGGGAAGGTTTATACCCAGGTCATCACCCCGGGCTGCCGCATTACCCTTGAAGCCGGGGGTGAAACCTACGAGGTGCATACAGGCGACCAACAGATGGTGGTGTGCGATGAGGAGGGGAATCCTCTGGTGAGGGGGGGCCTCTGCCTTTCGGTGGGCAGCTGATACCCCCTTGGGAACCACAGGTATGGCCCACGCCAATCTGAGGCCTGGAAACTGATGCAAGAGAAGAGAGCTCCCTAGCGGGAACTCTCTTTTGTCGTAAGAGAGGGCAAAGAAGGCCCTACGGCCGCCAGGCCGGCCCCTGCTCCGCCTCGGCACTCTCGGTCAAGTTCACCCTGCCCGTCCCATCGACCAGAATCGTGTATACATCCCAGTTGCCCTCACGATTGGAGAAGTAAACTATCTGGGAACCATCGGGGGACCAAGAGGGGCCGTGGTCGTCGGCGGTATGGTCGTTGGTCAGATTCCGTTGCCCAGAACCGTCGGAGTACATGATGTAGATCTCCATGTCATCATCCCGGTACGACTCGAAGGCTATCTTTATACCATCGGGAGACCAGGCGGGCGAGGTATCGGTGGCCTCGTTGTCCGTCAGCCTCATCTCCTCCCAACCTTCGGTCTCCATCACGTAGATCTCCTCGTTCCCATCTCGCTCGGAGACAAAGGCTATCTTTGTGGCATCGGGAGACCATACGGGCGCGTAGTCCGGCTCCTCGTTAAAGGTTACCCTCGCCTGGTCCGAGCCATCGCTATCCATGATATAGATCTCCCAATTGCCGTCGCGATGGGAGGCAAAGACTATCCTCCTCCCATCGGGCGAGAAGGAAGGGCTAGAGTCCGGGGCTGGGTTCCGGCTCAGGTTAACCTGTTCCGAGCCGTCGGCGTTCATAAGATATATCTCTTTGTTCCCATCCCGTTCCGAGACGAAGAGAAGATGACGGCCGTCATAGGACCAGGAGGGCCAGGTATCGTCCACCTCGTTCTCGGTCAAGCGAGTACGGTTCGAGCCATCGCTAGCCATAAGATAGATCTCCCAAGTGCCGCTCTCCTCCTCCCAAAACATGTAAGCTATGGTGTGGCGGGCGGGCGGTGGCTGGGTGGGAGGAACCCCTGCGCCAAGAGTCGTGGGAGTAGGTGATATTGGCCCTCCCTCACCCCTTTCCCCCCCAGTGGGGGGTTGTGAGCGCGGGCGTATCGACCACAAAAAAAGCAGGATCACCAGCAAAGCCGCGGCCACTGGCCAGATGAACCTCTGGAGGCCTGGCTCTCTTTTCCTCCCAGGCTTTACTTCCCGGACCAAAGATGGCCCAAACTCCCCTGCTTGCCCCAGCCAAACCCTCACCAGTTCGACTTGAAAACGATAGATATGGGGGGCCATGCTCACCAGAAGCCCTTGCTCTGCCAAGCGATACAAAGCCGCCCTTAACTCTTCTAGAGAGAGGGATATCCTCCTTCGTTGCAAGAGGTAGTACACCTCCTCTTCTAGAATGAGGCCGTGGATGCCTCGCATAGCGCCCAGAGCCGCCAGCGCCAGCCGCTCCTGGGGAGAGGAGGTGGCAAGAAGGTGCTCAAGATAACTCTCGCCCAAGGCCATGGTCTCCGCCACGACTTCGTCAACGTCCTGCCTGAGCACCCAACCCTTGGAAGCGCATCGCTCAAAGAGGGCGTAGCAGAGGAGTTGAACGAAGTAGGGGTGGCCGGAGGTGAGAGCTAGAATCCGTTCCTGGGCCTCATAATCGTAATCGAGGATCTCTGCGCTAGGCTCGGTGATAAGCCGCCGTGCCTCCTCGCGTTCGAGGGGGCCCAATCTCCACACTAGTGCCTGGGAGAGCATCTCTCCTATGGGCCCCTCCCAGGTCAAGAGAAGGGTTAATTTAGATGAGGTTAGATAGGAGAGGAGTTCGGCCCGAAGCGCTGGGTCGTCCCCTCCCCAGAGATGAAAATCATCCAGAGCCAAAAGAAGGCTCTTTCCTCCCATCACTTTGGAGAGTCGGGGGAGGAACTCTTCCCCGAAATAAGAAGGCTGACCTTCGAAATCTTCCCCCTTCGGCTCCTCAAAAACGATCTCTTCTGGCAGGCTCCCGGTCATAGCCAAGGCTATCTGCCAGAGGAGGAGATCCAGCCGCGACTCGGCTATCTCCCCCACCGGAAAGACCATATATTTAGAGCCAAGATGGGTGGCCAATCGATGAAGGAGGGAGCTCTTCCCAATGCGGTGGGGGCCTTGCACTACCAAAAGGGGTTGGCCTTTATCGAGGCTGCTCCCTATCCAGTTCAAAAGATCGAGCCGCCCATAGAAATAGGAGGCTTCAACGACAGGTTTATCTATCACATATGGGTTGGCGAAAGGGACCCCTTTGTTCAAGATGCCCTACCCCTTTAGATAGAGGATTCGCTCGCAGTTGGCACAGTGGACTAACTCCTCACCGCGAAGCACCATAGTCGCTTTGCTTGTAGACACCGCCACACCACACCCTTGACATATCCCGTTTTGGACCAAGGCCACCCCCTGCCTCCCCTTCCGGCGGCGGAGATCCTCATAGGTGGCCAGATCCTCGGGGTCGATGGCGGCCTGGAGGCTCTCTCTCCTTTCTCTCAGAAGGGAGAGCCGGGAAGATAACGCAGCCTGCTTCTCTTTCAACACCGCCTGTTCCTCTCTCCACTTCGTCTCCAGCCTTTCCAGCCCCTTCCTCTCTCTATCCAAACGTTCGTTCGCCATCTCCAGCTGGCTCATGACCTCCAAAGCCACGTCCTCGATTTCCACCTGACGCCGTTTCAAGAGTTGTACCTCCTGTTCCAGGCCGGTCAGTTCCTTCGGACTCTTCACCTTACCGCCGTAGAGGCTCTTCTCGGAGGCTTCTCTTTTCTCTACAACCTCTTCCAAATCGAGTTCCAACTTCCGAAGCCGCCTCCGCAAATCTGCTTGCCATTTCGAAGCCTGAGCCAGGCTCTCCCGCGCCAGATGGAGTTCCTCACTTTCTCCCAGACCACTCTCTACAACACGAAGGTTTCGTTCCGCTTCCTCGATCTCCAGATCGATCACCTGCAAATCGTATAGCCCCCGAGCCCTTATACCCATCTTCTAGAAGGTCTCCCCTCTATACCACGCTCTACCCCGGGCGAAGAGACGGACCAAAAGCAGTCCCGCAAGAAAGCCTCCCAGGTGGGCGAACCAGGCTACGCCGCCTACCCCAGGCATGCCCAAAGAGGCGAGGCCGCTAAAGAACTGGACGACTATCCAGAGGCCTAGAACAAGAACCGCTGGCACCCTCACCAGGCGCACAAAGTAACCCAAAGTCACCAGGCTGACTACCCTGGCCCGGGGGAAGAGGATAAGATAGCCTCCCAAGACGCCGGCGATAGCCCCACTGGCCCCTATATTCGGCACCGGGGAATCGATGTTCACCGCGATCTGAGCAGCGCTGGCTCCTAAGCCGCAAAGGAGGTAGAAGAGAGCGAAGCGGAGATGGCCCATGGTATCCTCGACGTTGTTCCCGAAGATCCAAAGGTAGAGCATATTGCCGATGAGATGAAGCCATCCACCGTGCACAAAGAGGGAGGTGAAAAGGGTCAAAGAGACCCTCAAATCGAGATTATGAGTCACATTGTAGGGGATAATGGCGGTCGCTTGCACGAAACCTTCTAAGGCTTGGGGGGAGGGAAGGACAAGTTCGTAGATAAAAACCACCACGTTGGCGGCGATGAGAAAGACGGTAATCAGGGGAAAGGTCCGAGTAGGGTTCTCATCATATAAAGGGATCATCTCGTGAACTATTCTACTACAAGAGGGCGATGAGTACAAGGCCAGGCCTTGATTTCGGAGAGAATAGGCGGTAAAATGGCCCTCGTATGGAGAGCTCACCCAAGACCACGGTAGTGGTACCCACCTACAATGAGAGCGATAATATCGCCATACTGGCTCAAGAGATCCTCTCCCTACCCGTCCAGTTGGTGATCGTAGATGACAGCTCCCCCGATGGTACGGGAGAGATAGCCGACGAGTGGGCAAGGAAAGACTCTCGCCTTTTCGTCCTTCACCGTCCGTGCAAGATGGGACTGGGAACGGCCTACATCGTTGGTTTCAAGCGGGCGCTCTCTTTGGGAGCCGACCGGGTGATCACTATGGACGCCGATTTCTCCCATCATCCCCGATATATCCCCACACTATTGACCCGATCCGAAACCGCAGATTTGGTCATCGGTTCACGATACTTTGACGGAGGGGGCACCCTCAACTGTACCCTGGCCCGAAGGGTGCTGAGCCGGTCAGCCAACATCTTCGCCCGCCTAGCCCTGGGTCTGAGGGCTCATGATTGCACCGCTGGTTTTCGCTGTTACCGCCAAGAGGTGCTGGAATCGATAGATCTGGATACCATCTTCTCCGATGGCTACTCCTTTCTTATAGAGATCCTCTACCGCTCTCAGAAGATGGGGCACAGGATCGAAGAGGTGCCCATCATCTTCGAGGATAGGCGGCGCGGGGCGTCGAAGATCTCTCAGGGTGAGATCCTCAAGGCTCTATATACCGTCATCCGCTTGCGTCTAACCTCTAAGTAGGAGGAAGGTTGGAGAGCATACCTTGTAATCTATGCGGTTCTACCGATGCCGAGCTCCTACACCCAGCCACCATCTCCGAGGAAGCCGAGCCCCCTCAGGAGTGGTTCCGGTGCACCAGTTCTGCCTATGGCAGGCACCCCCCTATCGTCAAGTGTCGCCGATGTGGCTTGGTCTATACCAACCCCCGATTGGAAGAGGGGAAGATCCTTCACGAATACGAGTGCGCGATAGATACGACCTACCTCCAGGAGCGGGAGGGGAGGATACTCACCTTCCGGAGGAATTTAGAGCCTCTCCTCAGGCTGGTGCCCCCCCGTGAAAGGCCACGCCTTCTGGATATCGGATGTCACATCGGCGTCTTCTTGGAGATCGCCCGGGAGCAGGGTTGGGAGGCTTGGGGGGTCGAGCCTTCCGCCTGGGCGGCCGACCAGGCTCGGGCCCGGGGGCTACGGGTAACCACAGGTACGCTGAGGGGAACCCGATTTCCTGACCAGTTCTTTGACGTAGCAACCATGTGGGATGTGATAGAGCACCTCACCGACCCTTTAGCCTCGCTACAGGAGGCTTATCGGATCCTCGCGCCAGGAGGGATCTTCTGCATCCACACTATCAACATCGAGAGCCCCTTCGCCCGACTTATGGGCCACCGTTGGCCTTGGCTGATGGAGATGCATCTCTACTATTTCTCTCCCCAGACCCTGGCCCAGATATTAGAGAGGGCAGGCTTCCAGGTAATCGGGATGGTCACCCAAGGCCGCTCCTTGCACCTAGGTTATCTCCTCTCTCGCCTGGAGCCTTATGCTGGGGTTTTGGCCCAAGGCCTGGGAAAGGTGACCAGGAGTTTGGGCCTCACCCACCTCCCCATCTCCATCAACCTGGGTGACCTCTTCACCGCCTTCGCCCGCAAAGGAGAGCGGAAGTAGCGACCCCTTTTTCCCCTTTTGGTTGTAGTGCTTTTTTCCCATTGCACCCCCCTTCTAGCCATAGTAAACTGTATAAGGAGATGTTCCTTATCGTCAGAGAGTGGTTAAAAAATGATCCTGCGTTCCCTGGACACCAAACGGCTACTGGTTATTATCCTTTTCATCTCCATCTTCGTCATGGCCACTCAGGGGATTGGGGATCCGGATTTCTTCTGGCACCTGCGCACCGGACAGATCGTCTGGGAGAGACGAGGCATACCCCGAGAGGACCCCTTCTCCTACACGGCTAGAGGGCAAGCATGGGTGGCCCATGAGTGGCTGACGGAGACGATACTCTTTGCCCTCTACTCCTTGATTGGCCAAAGGGGGCTGATTTTGGCCTTCGCCTTCCTCATCACCTGCACCTTCATCCTGGTCTACCTCCAATGCGAAGGGAGGCCTTGGCTAGCAGCCTTTGTGCTCCTACTAGCCACCCTCACCTCGGCTATCTCCTGGGGCGTCCGCCCCCAGATGGTCTCCCTCTTCCTGAGCGCCCTCTTCCTCTATATCCTAGCTAGGAAAGAGAGTCGCCTTTGGCTGTTGCCCCCGCTCATGGCCCTCTGGGTTAACCTACATGGTGGATACCTCCTGGGCTTGGCCCTTCTCTTGCTCTACATCATCGGGGAGGGGGTATCCTTATTAAAGGCCCCCCAAGAGGGATACCATCGTCTGAAGAAACTTTCATCTCTCTTCCTCCTCTCCGGGGCTTTTACCCTCATCAACCCCCATGGCTGGCGGATACTCTCCTATCCCTTCGCCACCCTGGGGAGCCAAGCGATGCAGGCCTACATCATAGAATGGTTCTCCCCCGATTTTCACCAGGCGCAATTTCAGCCCCTGGCAGTCCTCATCCTCCTTACTTGGCTCGCCCTCTTCTTCTCCAGGGCCCCTCGCCATCCCAAGGATATGCTCTTTCTTCTGGCCTTCGGCTATGCGGCCCTTCGCTCGGCACGCAACGTCCCTCTCTTTGCCGTGGTCGCCGCGCCCATCTTGAGTACCCACTTAGCCTCTCTCTGGGAAGGCTCGTGGCTTCAAAAGCGCCTTACCCAGAGAGAGCAGACCAGGCCAAACCTCCGCTGGTACACCTTGAACTGGTTCCTCCTCCTTCTCATCCTCTCAGCTGGTTCTTCCAAAATCGCTCTTGCTCTAAGAGAGAACGAGAGCCTTCAGCGCCAGATCTTTCCCGTGGCTGCGGTCGACTACCTGGAGGAAGAGGAGTTGCGAGGCAATATCTATAACCTCTACCAGTGGGGGGGCTATCTCATCTGGCGGCTCTACCCCGAGGAGCAGGTATTTATCGATGGCCGTGCCGACGTATATGGAGATCAGTTCATCGAGGAATACCTAGAGGTATATCGGGCGCGCAGGGGGTGGCGGGATATCCTAGAGAGATACAAGGTCGACCTGGTGATCATAGAGAGAGATAGTGCTTTAGCCACAATCCTAAGGGAAGATACGAATTGGCAAAAGAAATACGAAGATGAGTTAGCGGTGATCTTCGTGAAGGTTGGAGATGCTGCGGCAAAGGCATGATGGAAGCGATGAGACCGAAAGTTAGTAGCGAGGTTCCATTAAGATGGCACTGAAAGGCAAGATGAAGGATAAGTTGCCCATATCTTTGGATACTCTTCTCCTCATAATTCTCATACTTCCCCACCTTCGCTACAACGACATCGTTGTAGCCCTGCTGGTCATTGCGACTGCCGTTTACCTTACTTTGGATATCTTTGTTCCCGCGGCCGACCTGGCCGACAGCGCCTCGGTGAGTACCCGGGCAAAACTCCTTTTTATGGCACGACTTTCATTGGTCACTTTAATCATCTGCGTAGTGGTTCTGGGCCCCCTGATGGCCAACATTGTCCTCTGGCTCACGGCCGATCCCAAATCTGACCCCTATCTCATCGCCTACTTGAAGCACGACGGCGCCATACAGACTGAAGAAGCCATCAAATTACTGCTGCAAGGCAAGAACCCCTACGCTGAAGATTACGATAACACACTGGTCGCAAGGTTCTTCTTCCCGTATTTGCCGCTCAATCCAGCCATCTATCACTATGTTTATCTTCCCTTTACTTTCCTGCTCTCACTGCCAGTCTATATTGGATTCACAAAGGTATTGGGCTGGTACGATCAACGCTTGGTATATGTCATAGCCTTCATGGTAATGCTACTTATGCTCCCTCAATTGGCAAGATCGACCGAAAGGAAACTCAGCCTTCTGGTGACTGTCGGGCTGAACTTGCTGCTGGTGGATTCACTAGTCTACGGCATGAACGATGTCCTAGTTCTGTCCTTGCTGCTACTAACCACATACTTGTTGCACAGAGGATGGCGCCGTGGGTCTACCATCCCTCTGGCCTTGGCCTGTGCCACCAAGCAGGCGGCCTGGTTCTTCTTGCCTTTCTATTTTCTATTTCAATTTAATGGCGCGCTCTGTCTCAGGGGGATAGCCTCTCTTATCAAGAAGACTTACCCCTTTTTCCTGGTTTTTGCCATTGAGCATTACGTGTATTTGCCGGGTATCCTGCTCTTTTCTCTGCCTTTCCATGTCCTATCTACAACCTTGTGGGGATTTTATGACCAGCGCATTTTCTATCTTGCTATCTACTTGTGTACAGTGCTTATGCTGCCCTTCTTGGCCCGCTCGCCCGAGCGCAAACTATCCCTCCTTGCCGCTGTCGGCTTGAACCCTCTTCTTGTCGAACCAGTGACCATAGGCATGAATGATATCGCCATCTTGATGTCTTTCTTGCTGGCGGCGATCCTGTTGCTCAAAGAGCGAAGGTCTCTTTCGGCCCTGGCCCTTGGCCTTGGCTGTGCAAGCAAACAAACTGCGTGGCTATTTATTCCATTCTATCTCACCTTTCTGATGTACAGGCCTTCGAAAGGAAGCCGGCTAAATCAGGTTGCAAAACCGCTAGGCATACTATTACTAGTGATGGTCATAATAGTGGGCCCCTTTGTGGCCTGGGATGCTCGCGCCTTCATTGATGACGTCTTCTCCTATCCTGCAGGCACAACGACACCCATCTATCCGATTCGTGGTTACACACTCGGAAGCATACTCCTCGGTTTAGGGATAATCTCGTCGCCATTTGAGCGATTCCCGTTTTGGATCCTGCAATTGGTCTTTGGCATACCACTGCTCCTGTTCTTATTAAGATGTCAGTTGGTCAGGAATGATGGGGCGCGTATGTTCGTGTGCGCCGGATTCTTCGTCCTCGGCATAGGCTTTCTGTCCCGCTATTTTCACTATAATCTTATCGGTGTAGTGACCACGTTGATTACAGTTGGGGTTCTCTTCGAACCACAAGAGGAGCGGGAAAAGGGCTACATCGCCGTACCTTAGGAGGGAGAGAATCCAAGAGATTACGACGCCTGAGGCAAAAGGGGACAATTCGATGAGCATGGCTTTGACATATCGCTTCTTTTTGGTCTATGCTCAGGCGCAAAGAGGTTGATTTAAGGTCTGTGTCGTCTATGTGCAATATGTGGCTGTCAAGATTTAACTTGCTTCCAACCCCAGGGACCACATGGAAACTGGCCTTCTCGCTGACGGTCTTTGGGCTCTTCTTGGGGTTCCTCATCCTGGCTATCCTCTCACCTACGGAGGTGAAAGGGTGGGATTTCTTCCAGCACTTCCAGAGGCCGGGGAATTACGCCTACCCTGGCTGGGTAAGCACTCTTTTAGCCCACCGGCGCTTCCAGAACCCGGAGAATTATGCCTACCCTGGCTGGGTAAGCACCCTTATGGCCCCTCTTCAACTGTTGGAACCCAGCCAAGCCTTTGCCATATTTCTTCTCCTCTCGGCCATAGCGTTGGCTTATGCCTCACACAGGGAAGGTATGATTTGGCTTCTGGTCTGGCCGGTCTCTCTCTACGGGCTATGGGAAGGTAATTTCATACCCTTGGTCCTCTTTGGGGCGATAGTCGGATTTCGCCTCTGGAGTCAAGGCCGAAAAATGTTGGCCCTTCTGCCCTTTGCCCTTGTCTTGTTGAAGCCCCATTTAGCCCTCGGATTCCTCCTCTGGCTGGGCATCGAGATCTGGAGGAGACGATTGATGGGGATTGGCGTTATTGCTCTCATGGGACTCTTTGTATACGCCCTGGCAACCATCGTCTGGGGGACTCCAGGTAGCCGATACTTTAGCGGTTGGTTCCTCCGGCAGGGCTTTTCCTTCCTTTCCCTCCTGCCGGTCTGGCTGAAGGTTCCGGCCTGGGCTCTAGGATTAGCCCTATTGGGGCTCTGGCTGGCTGGCCATGCGAACCACGGCCGGCTAACCTTCATCACTGCCTGGGCTTGGGGAGTCTCGCTCAGCCCCTACTTCCAGGTGCAGGATCTTATCCTATTCGCCCTTGCCCTATCGGCATTGGTAGAGAAAAATAGGTTATGGATAGCGGTCTTGGTGATTTTGGGCCTTGCTCGTTGGCTCACTTTGTGGCTCATCCCTTTATCGACTACTCTAGTGGCTATGAGCCTCTTATTCAAGGCAGACGCCTCTGGGGGGAAAATCTCGAAAGTTCCATCGTAAGGGCAAAACTGGTCACAACCATTCCCCTATCGCTTGCTCTCCCTCTCAACCCCATTCCAAAGAACCGTTCATATGAGAGGGGCAAAGTGGCAATTTGGGGGGGAAAGAGGATAGATTAGATGGTTTGCTCCCTTCAGTCATCTTTTCCCAATAGTGGGTCCAAGAAAAGAAACACCTCCGCCACCCTCGCCACTCGCGCAATCATAGCGTTTCTCCTGGTAATGCTATTCCTAGTACAATCGTACCTCATCTATTCCCTTTTCACCTCTCAGATCCCCGGCGGCAACGATTTCTATTCCCGTTGGAGAGGCACTAGAGCCTTGTTGCTAGAGAACAAAGATCCCTATTCCGAAGAGGTAACTCTGGAAATACAAGAGGGCATGTTTGGACGGGCAGCAAGAGGTGATGAGGATCAAGTGGCTTTCGCCTACCCCCTTTACGTCTCTTTATTCATCTTCCCTTTAGCCTTCTTGCCCTACCCCCAAGCCCAAGCCCTCTGGCTGAGCGGCTTGGTTTTCCTCACCCTGGCCACGGTGATCATGCTCTTGCGAACCCTCCATTGGAGGCCCTCTGCCGGCGGGCTCCTCGCCTTATCTTTATGGTGCCTGCTCCTCTACCCCACCGCTCGCAGTATAGTTCTGGGCCAGTTCACCATCCTCGTCCTAGCCCTGGTGGCCTCGGCCCTCTGGGCTATAGAGCGAGGCTGGGATCTTCTCGCCGGATGTTCGTTAGCCCTGGCCACCATCAAGCCCCAGATGGTCTTCTTACTCATCCCTTTCCTCCTCCTTTGGGCTCTCTTATGGAGAAGGTATAGGATTCTGGGTGGCTTCTTGGCTGTCATGGGTGTCCTTCTTCTTCTCCCATCGTTTATACTTCCCGCCTGGATCCCCTCTTTCCTGGGTGGCTTGAGCCGGTATCAGGCATATACCAATATCTATACGGGCTCCAGATCGCCCCTAGGCATCCTCTTCGATTTCCTATTTCCTTCTCAACTCTCTTCCTGGGCCACTCTTCTTATCTCGCTTCTGCTGGGGGGATATACGATCTATAAATGGGTGCAGGCCTTAAGGGGACGAGGGGATATCCTTCAGACTATCCTCTTGACCATCATCATCACTCTTCTACTCCCGGTGCAAACCGGAACCACCAATCAGGTCCTATTGCTTCTTCCCTTCTTGCTGCTCTTCCGGGTCATGAGGGAGCGGTATGACGTGCCACCCCTCATCACCTCCTTATTGCAGGCTATCTTGCTCCTCGGGCCGTGGGTGCTCTTCATCGTGACGCTAGGTCCAGCGAAGGCCGACCAGCTGGGGCGTCTAGAACACCCCATTATGTTTGTTCCCCTCCCCATGGCGGCACTCATCGCCCTCCTGGCTATAAGAAGGGGCCGGCTATCATCGGGAACGATCGGTGGCCATTCCATAGAGCGACTTGCGAGTTCAGCACTTCCTAATCCAGACCATGTAACATAGGGATATGAGAAAGAAAGTAACGGTCACGGCTTTAGCCACTATCCTCTCGGTAGTCTGGATCTTCGTGGTCTACCTCCTATTCTACCGTGCCCAGAAGGCTTTCACCCTTGAAACTTTCCTGGCCTTTGCCGACTCCCTCCTCAACATCGCCTTGCCTCTCTTCACCCTTCTTCTAGGCACCGCCTTGGGGCAGAGGTTGCTGAGGGGCCTCTCCTTCACTTCGCCAGGGGAGAGTCTCATCTTCAGCGCTGGCATCGGGCTAGGTATCCTCTCCCTGCTCACCCTAGGCTTGGGACTCTTGGGACTCCTTTATCCTTGGCTCTTCTACGCCCTATCCCTAGGCTTGGCTCTGCTCCTCCTCCCTCAGATCCTCTCGCTTCTGAAGGGAGCGACTCAACTTCGCCTTCCCTCTCGCCCCCCTCCCTTCCTGAGCCTCTACCTTGTGGCTACCCTCTCTCTTACCTTTCTTCTAGCCTTGGCTCCCCCAATATCTTTCGACGCCCTCCTCTACCACCTGGTAGGGCCCAAACTCTATATCCAAGAACATCGTATCTGGGCCGTAGATAATTTCGCCCTATACTTCCCCTCCCTGATGGAGATGCTCTACACCTGGGGGATGCTCCTTAAGGGAGATATAGTGGCTAAACTGATCCACTACCTCTACGGTCTTTTGGCCGGGGCCGCCATATTCCTCTTGGCCAAGAGATACCTCTCCTCTAAGATCGGTTGGTGGTCCTTGGCTCTTGCCTGGTCGATGCCTATGGTCTGGGTGGTGATGGGATGGGCCTATGCCGATCTGGGCCTAGTCCTCTATGAAGTCTTGGCTTTCTTCGCCCTACTAAATTGGCTAGGCTCCAAAGATGGAAAATGGCTCCTCCTCTCCGGGGCCCTCTCTGGCTTCGCCATGGGGGTCAAATACACCGCTTTCGTGGCCCCCCTGAGCCTGGCTCTCCTCATCCTCTACCAAGGGATAAGAGAGCGCCAAAGAGCATCTTCTTTGCTTCGTTCACTTTTCCTCTTCGCCCTCCTGGCCCTCCTTGTGGCCTCGCCCTGGTATCTCCGGAATCTCTATTTAGTAGGGAACCCCTTCTACCCTTTTATCTTTGGAGGAAAGGGTTGGGATCATTTCCTCAGCCGATGGTATGAGCAGCCAGGAACTGGCCTGGGCTTAAGTTGGCAGATCATCGCTCTCCCCCTCACAGTGACCCTGGGCACGCAGGATGAGACTTTCTATGATGGGCGCACTGGGCCCCTTATCTTGGCTCTCCTTCCCCTTCTCTTCCTCGCCCGCCTCACCCCGGGAGATGAAAAGAGAAGGGTGGTCAACTACCTCCTCTTCCTCTTCCTGGCCCAGTTGGTCTTCTGGACCTGGGGGGTGGTGCGCTCCCAATCCCTCTTCCAGGCGAGGTTGCTCCTACCGGGTCTGGTCTTCCTCTGCATCGCTTTGGCTCAGAGCATCGAGGGGAGCGATTTCAGTTGGCCTCAATTCTCTCTAGCGCGGTTCGTTACGGCGGTGGTAGTTACGGCTCTATTCCTTAATCTAGTAACCCAAACGATGGAGTTCCTAGCCAATAACCCCCTCCTCTACCTGGCGGGGTTACAAGGGAGAGAAAAATATCTGGAAAATAACTTGGGAGATCACTACCGGGCCATGGATTATATCAACGAGAACCTACCAACCTCTGCCCAGATCCAGTTCCTTTGGGAGCCCCGCACCTACTATTGCCAAAGAGAGGCTCATCCCGATGCTATCCTGGGGAATTTCAAGCACCTCGTCTTCTTGGAAGGGGAAGCAGAGGGGATAGTCGAGCATTGGCGAGAAGCGGCTATCACCCATGTTCTCTTTCATAAGTCGGGCCTCGACTTCTTAATGAGCGACCCAGAAGACCGGCGTTTTGCCCTATCAGAGGACGATAAGCGAATTTGGGAGGAGTTAGTAAGGGATTATCTTTATCCCCTATACCAGGATGAGAGGGAAAGTTACATTCTCTACCGACTGAGAGAGTGAGAGATGGCTGGGGAGACAAAACTAAGGGGATGGCTACAAAGGGTTGACCCAGCGATAAGATGCGCCTGGGGCATCTACCTAGCCCTGAGGGTGGCCATTTCCCTGCTAGCGGCTCTGATCTTGCGGCTCCTGAACCCACCCACTACTCCTGATCCTATCCTTCGCCCATACCAGGGGGTGGAGCCCATCCTCGGAGGGTGGGCCGAACTCGTTCTTGGCGTCTGGCAGCGCTTCGATACCCTTTGGTACCTGAAAATAGCCGCCCAGGGTTACTCCCCTGCACTGGGTGACATCCACTTTCCTCCCCTGTATCCTGTCTTGATTAGAGCAATGGGAACCTTTCTTCCGGGCAACTACCTACTCGTGGCTCTTCTCATCTCCAACGTGGCCTACCTCCTCGGTCTAATCTATTTCTTCAGGCTGGTCGCCCAGGAGTTCGATATCGAGGTGGCGAAACGAAGCACCCTCTACCTAGCCATCTTTCCCACCGCCTTCTTCTTCCTTGCTGGCTATGCTGAGTCCCTCTTCCTTCTCTTTGCCGTGGCCTCTTTCCACCAGATGAGGAGAGGCTCGTGGCTCTGGGCTGGGTTTTGGGGCTTTCTGGCTACCTTGACTAGGCTACAAGGTGTGGTGCTCATCTTCCCCTTACTCTACGAATACCTCAAAAGGAAGGGCTTGCGCCGACTGGGGCGAGACGGGTTGGCTCTTGCTCTCATCCCCATGAGTCTGGCTATTTATTTAGGCCTCCGGCTCCTTGTAGGTGGAACCTCCTTCTTGCCCACTGCCGAGCCGACTCTTTATGCCCACCTTGCCCCCCCTTGGCAGAATGTATTTTATAGCCTCCAAACATTGGTCTCGGGCCGATTTCACCAGGCGGATCTTTTCAACTTCCTCTCCCTCTGCCTATTTGTGACCATAATCATTCTTTCTTGGCGAACCTTGCCTCTATCCTACAATATCTACATGGCGACCGGTTTAGTTTTATTGACGCTCAGGGTGGTGGAAACGCAACCTTTAAACAGTCTGTCGAGGTATGTTTTAGGCCTCTTTCCCGCCTTCATCTTCTTGGGCATAGCAGGCCGCAGTCCCATCGTAAACCGATTGATCGTCTACCCTTCAATAGCCCTACTCATATACCTGTTTGGCCAGTTCGCTATTTGGGGGTGGGTGGCCTAGTCAAGGAGGAAAAGTGCGCGCCTGCACGCCTTGGAGGCTATTGAACATAAGCATATTCGTTATCATCGCCTTGCTGATCCTACCCCTCTATATAGATTTGGGGCTGAGAGCCTCTCTAGACCATATTGAGGGAAGGGGTACAGTAGGGGGGATCGACTTCAAGGCCTATTACCTAGCGGCTCACCTTCTGAAAAAGGGGGAGGACTTCTACGATGTAAAGGCTCAGGAGGAGGCTATGATCTCCTTCGGCCTGCCCCTCAACGACAGCCTATATATCTATCCACCCCTTCTAGCCATCCTCTTCTTGCCCTTGACCGCTCTTTCCCTGGGTCAGGCCGCTCAGGTTTGGTTCCTTTTTAACCTCGCTCTTTACTGGCTGACGCTAGCGATCTTGGTCAAGTCGACGGATTTGGACACCCTAAAGGAGAAGATCGCGCCCCTCATCCTTTTGGCCTTCCTCTTTGTCCCTGTCCTCTTCACCCTTCATAAAGGTCAAGTTAATATCGCCATCCTCTTTCTTCTCGCTCTAATCTGTTGGTTTTACAAGAGAGGCAACCTTGCCTGGGTAGGGGTATCTCTGGCTTGCGCTACCATGATCAAAGTAGTCCCCGGTTTACTTATCCTTTATTTCCTCTGGAAAAGGGAATACGTTGTTGTCTGGGCGGCCATCGGCACTATAGCGATTATCGGTATCCTCGGTTTGATTATCGCAGGCCCCTCAGTTCATCATACCTTCTTCTCGGCCCTGCCTGCCTTGGGGGCGCCGAGACCTAACCCCAACAATCAATCACTGGGCGGTTACCTAAGTTTGTTTCTCATACCGAACCCTTTCACCGGCTATATCCTCAACAACCCCCTTCTCTGGAAACTGCTAACCACATCGTTCTCCTTTCTACTCCTGCTTTTGACCCTTATCCTATGCCCTCGTGCGGAGAGAGAGAAGTGGGACCTTGAGGTTTCGTTAGTGGTCGCCACCATACCTTTGGTCTCTCAGATCGGTTGGGTCGATCTATACACCTTGTTTATCCTACCCTACACGGTTCTAGCCCGTTATCTCCTCCAGAGGAAGGGGAGAAGAATCGATGTCGCCCTGGCAGCCTCAAGTTTCTTGTTTTTGAACTCCCCTCGCCTCCTAGACCTCTGGACCAACTATGTGGCTCGATACGATTGGCTTCTGGGGAACCCATTTTTCCTCGGCCTCCCTTTCTATGGTGCAATAGCAGTCTGGCTTGTACTGGCCCGAATGTGTTGGGCGAAAAGCGAAGGGGTTACCAGTCATGTCTAAAGTCGTATTCATCATCTTTTTTCTAACCTTGGCTCTTGCCTCCTTGCCTTATCTTTTAGGCTACGCATTCGCCCCGGCGGATATGGAATTCGGCGGTTTGGTGATGAATATCGAGGACTCCCAGAGTTACTTAGCCAAGATGCGCCAAGGGGCCCAAGGACGATGGCTTTACCATACCCCTTTCACGCCCGAGGAGCATGAGGGGGCCTTTGTAGGGGGGTTCTACCTCTTCTGGGGTTGGGTGGCCCGCCTCCTGGGGCTACCCATCATCTACCTCTGGCACATGAGCCGTATTTTATGCGGAGGCTTGCTTCTTCTGGTAATCTATCTCTTCACCGCTCGCTTCTTAGAGGATAGAGGTGAGAGGATCTTCGCTTTCCTCCTCTCTGCCCTAGGGTCCGGCTTCGGTTGGGCGCTACTCCTTACCGGCCAGCCTTTCCTTTGGGGTTCCTTCCCCGTCGACTTCAAGATGCCAGAAGGCCACCCCTTCTTCACCATTCTCACCTTCCCCCATTTCTCCTTCGCCACGGCTATGCTTTTGGCGATATCTCTTCTCTTTCTAGAGTATCTACGCTGTGGCGGGCTTTGGATGAGCGCACTGGCAGGGGCAGCCACTCTTCTCCTCATCATCGCTCAACCTTTCAACGTGGCTATCGTGGCCGTCATCCTTCCCGCCTATCTGGCCCTCCTTCTCCTGCTCAAGAGACCGCTCCCTAGAAGGAGGTTTGGGGGCTTACTGTTTCTGGCGTTGATCCCCTTGCCACTGGTCATCTATTACTACTTTGTCTTCACCACCAACCCTGTTTTCTGTTCTTGGTGGGAGCAAGCCTCAACCCCTTCCCCCCATCCGCTACATTATCTTCTGGCCTATGGCCCCTTCATCTTGGCTATCCCAGGGGTTATGGCCCTGATACGAGAGAAAGGGGAGGGTCTCTTCCTGGTCGCGTGGGTGGCCATCATCCCTCCCCTGCTCTACTTGCCTATCAACCCCCAGCGGCGGTTTGTCGAGGGGCTGCATATACCGTTAAGCATACTGGCCACCATAGGCATCTACAGGTATCTTCTACCTTGGATGGAGAGCTCTCGCCTCTGGGCCCGGATCACAAGCCACAAGCGGTACAAGCCAAGGTCGTTGAGACGGTTTGTACTGGTCGCTATCTTCCTTCTTACTTTGCCCTCCAACCTCTACATCTTGGCCAGCCTGGGAGTAACCGCCTTCCAGCACCCTTACCCCTTCTACCACGAGCGGGCGGAAGTGGAGGCGGTCGTTTGGCTGGCCACCCATACCTCAAGTGACGATACCGTCTTCACCACCTACTGGACAGGGAGTTATATCGCTGCCCGGGCGGGAAACCGGGTCTTCTTGGGCCATTGGGCGGAGACGATGAACTACGCCCAGAAGGTGGAGGAGGCGAAGTCCTTCTTCGGCCCAGCCTCCGATGAGTGGCGAAAAGCATTGTTGCGGGACTATAATATCTCCTATCTCTTCTATGGCCCTCGAGAGAGGGCCATCCCCGGCTTTGAGCCGGCGGGGAAACCCTATCTCGTTAAGAGTTACTCCAACCAATTGGTGACCATCTATCGTGTGGTCATATCAAAGGGAGGATAAGTGCGGCTTTGGCTGCGTAGGCCTAGTACGGCTATGGTAGCGGTCTTTCTTCTGGCTTTGGCGGTTCGGACGCTCACCGCTCTGCCTCTGGAGCAGCCGGGCTACTTCGACGCCTACTACTACTACAATGTGGCTGAAAACCTCTATCTGGGCCGGGGCTTCGTGGTCGATTTCATCTGGAACTATCTAGATAACCCCTCCTCGGTGACCCACCCTAGCAACCTCTATTGGATGCCCTTCCCTTCCATCTTAGCCTATCTATCCTTTTTGGCCTTCGGCCTCTCCTATCGGGCATCGCAGGTGGCTTTCGTCATCCTCTCTGCCCTCCCTCCCGTTTTGGCTTGCTATCTAAGCCATCGCCTCTTTGGAAAGCCCCGTTATGGTTTGATAGCCGCAATCCTTCTCACCTTCTCTGGCTTTTACCTGCCCTACTGGGTCAGCCCCGATAACTTCACCCCTTTCGGCGTAGCCACGAGTTTCGCCCTTCTGGCCTTGGCCCTTGGGCTGGAGAAGGGGAAGCCTTTCTACTTCGGCCTCGCCGGCCTCCTCATAGGCTTTAGCCACCTGACCCGCGCCGATGGAGTCCTCCTCTGGGTGGTATTAGGGTCGGTCCTCTTGGTAGCCTTTAGCCAACGCAAGGCCAACCCCTGGGGGAGTAGGGAGTCTCTCCTCTCCACCCTTTTCGCTTTAGGTGGGTACCTTCTAGTTATGGGCCCCTGGTTCTATAGGAACTGGGGGATAGTGGGCGCTCCCCTCTCTGGAGCGGGGACCAAGACCCTCTTCTTGCGCAATTACGATGATATCTTCAGTTATGCCAAGGATCTAACTTGGCAGGGCTATTTGGCTTGGGGGTGGGCGGCTATCCTGGGCTCAAAGTTGAGGGCCGCGGCTCACAACGGGCTGGTGCTTCTGGGAGTGCTCCAGTTCTATCTGGCTCCCTTCGTAGCCATCGGCCTCTGGCAAGTGCGACGCCAAAGGCTTTACCTACCCTTCTTCATCTATGCAGCCCTCCTTTACTTGACCATGACCTTCCTTTTCACCTTCCCCAGTATGAGGGGAAGCATGCTCCACTCCACAACCGCTCTTCTACCCTTCTTCTTTGCCCTGGCCCCATCGGGCATCGACGCCTTTGTGGAGTTCATGGCTCGCTGGAGGCGGAAATGGCATCCGCCTACCGCGCGCGCTTTTTTCAGCCTGGGCTTCACGGCCCTCGCTATCCTCATCAGCCTATTCCTCTACTCCCAAGGCGTCTTCTTCTCCACCTCCCCAGAGCCTATCCTCCCTTTGTGGAATGAGAGGAATAAGGTCTATATCCAGGCAGCGAAGATGGTAGAAAGCGATGCTCCGGTGATGACGGTCGACCCCCCGGCCTACTACTACTTTACTCATCGCCCGGCAGTAGCCATCCCCAATGAGGAGATAGAGGTGATCCTGGAGGTAGCCCAGCGATATGGAGCAGAATACCTGATATTGGAGAGCGACCACCCCTCCACCTTGAACGCCCTCTACCGAGAGGAGATGACTCTACGAGCCCTGAGGAGTCTGATGAGCCACCCCTCCCTACATCTGGAGCGAACCCTCGCTGACCCCCTCGGCGACCCAGTGATGATCTACCGTTTGGGGAAATAGAGTATGCTAAGAGTGGTCCGTTTCTGGTTCCCCCTCCAAATTTCCCTTGTGGCTGCCAGCCTCCTCCTCTACCTGGGCTACTCGCTACATTACGGAAGGCTGGGCTTCCCCCTCGATGACTCGTGGATCCACCAGACCTTCGCCCAAAACCTAGCCCTCCATGGCCAATGGGCCTACAACCCGGGAGAAGTGAGCGCTGGCTCCACCTCGCCCTTATGGACCATCTTCCTGTCCCTTGGCTATCTCCTTCCACTAGACTACAGGCTTTGGACCTATCTTCTGGGAGCGATCTTCTTGAGCCTAACTGGTTGGGTCGCTCGTCGCTTATACCTGGCCCTCTTCCCAGGACAAGAGGGCCCATCCTATCTGGTAGGCCTCTTCCTCCCCCTCGAATGGCATCTTGCATGGGCTGCCTTTTCAGGGATGGAGACGATCCTCTTCATCTTTCTCTCCCTCCTCCTCTTAGAAAGGTATCTAAGAGGGAGCACCCCCCTTATTCTAGGGCTCCTGGGCGGGTTCCTCATCTTGACCCGTCCCGAGGGGATAGTTCTCCTCTCCCTTGTAGCCTTGGACAGGGTACGGCAACAGTGGAAATCGCCCGCCCTTTGGGCAAAGAACCTTGCCTGGCTCCTGTTCGGTTTCGCCCTTCTCTTTGCCCCTTACCTGGCCTTTCACCTATTGGTCGCCGGCCACCCCCTTCCCAACACCTTCTATGCCAAACACGCCGAATACAGAGCCCAGTTCGACCCCCTTCTTTTGCGCTGCCTCGCGCTACCAGGGGAGACATTGAAAGGGGCCCAGTTCCTCCTCCTGCCCGGCTTCCTCTGGGCCGTATACTCGACTATCCGCGCTAGAAGATGGAACCTTCTTTTACCCTTCATCTGGTGGGCTGGCTTTCTGTCTGTATATATCTTCTATCTCCCTCTCACTTACCAACATGGCCGTTACCTTATGCCGACTATCCCTATACTGGTCATCCTGGGGTTGGGAGGCACGATGAACCTCTTGTCTCACCGTCCTTGGCGCGTAGCAAAGGCTGTCTTCGCCATATCGACACCCCTTGTCCTGGTCCTTTTCTGGTTTTTGGGGGCCAGGGCTTACGCTACCGATGTGCTCTTCATCGAGAGGGAGTTGGTAGATGTAGCCCACTGGCTGAGGGAGGAGACGCCTCCCCAAGCCATCGTCGCCACTCACGATATAGGGGCCATCGGCTATTTGTCCCAGCGGACTCTAGTGGACATCGCCGGCCTGGCCAACCCGGAAGTGATCCCCTTCATAGATGACGAGGAGAGGCTTCTAGCATACCTAGAAGAGAAGAAAGTTGACTACTTCGTGACCTTCCCTTCTTGGTACCCCCTCATCGTCTCGAGTCCCAACTTCCGACTCATCTATCGGACCGATTACCCCTGGAGCGTGGCTGCCGGCTTCGAGAACAACGCCGTCTACGAAAGCCTGTGGTGAAAGCAAAAAGGGATGATCGTGGCATTTCTGATAGATGGAAATAGAGGAAGGGTGTCAACTGGATGGGTCAAAGATCTTCAGGGAGGTAAAAAGTCGCTGCTCACAGAAGCGAGCCTGCGCAAGGTTATTATCGGGGTCGGACAAGCCTTAACGATCCGGTGATTCGTTTCGCAAGGCAGATAAAAATCCTCAATCACAAAGAAACCCAGAAACTGGTTATACACTTTCCCCACCTTCATAGCCAAGAGGCACTTTTCACACCGATATATACCTTGCATGGAGCGGATATAGATGTTATACTGAAAGCCAAAACGCGCTCCCGGTAGGCAGGTCTAGGAGGTAGGAAAGTGGAGAAAATAAGAGTTATGATCGTCGACGATCACCCTCTCTTCCGCCAAGGGCTACGTCAGGTACTAGAGAAAGAGGAAGATCTAGGAGTGGCGGCGGAGGCAGCCGATGGCTTGGAAGCACTTCGAGTGGCCGAGGAGACCCAACCCGATGTGATCCTCATGGACATAAACCTCCCCTCCATGAACGGTTTGCAGGTCACTAGGGAGTTGAAAGGAACGATGCCAAAGACGGCGGTAATCATGCTAACCGCCTACCACGATGAGGAGCAGTTGATCCACACCATGAGGGCTGGCGCGGCCGCTTATTTCCCTAAGGAGGTCACCCCCCAGCGGCTGGTCTGGGCCATAAGAGAGGTGAGCCAAGGTCGATACGTGATCGGAAAGGAGAGCCTGACGGAGAGAGAACTCGCGGCTTGGCTCATGGAGCAATTGGAACGGCTGGCTGTGGTGGGTATCCCAGAGGAGAACCAATTCACCCCCCTCTCTCCGAGAGAGATGGAAATCTTGCAACACGCCGCCCGAGGAGAGAGCAACAAAGAGATCGCCCGCGCTTTGGGGATCAGCCAGCAGACGGTCAAGAACCACATCTCTTCCATCTTGCGCAAACTGCCGGCTCGGGACCGCACCGAGGCCGCGGTCTACGCTTTGCGCCATGGTTGGATCAGGCTTCAAGACACCAGACGGGAAGAGGGATAGTCAGCCACACCATCTAAGGGGGCATGGTATGGAGGAACAGCGAGAGATGACGTCTCTCCAGCGGCTTCGTAGCCTGGTCGAGGAGACGAAGAGCGCCTACGATCAGATAGAGAGAGAACTACAAGAGATCGCCCTACAACTGAAACAGACAAGCAGCGAGGTAGAGAGACTCGCCCAGCGAAACGCCCAGATCGCTAGCCAGGTGCGCCAGATAGAGATCAACTTGGAGAGCTATCCCCGGCAGGATATCAAGAAAGCCTACACCGCGGCTCAAGATTCCCAGATGAGGCTCTTCATCATGAGGAGCCAAATGGAACGGCTGCAAAGCAAGGAGGAGGCTCTCCAGGCCCAGGCTGAGCAACTTCGTCGCTTCTTGGAGGTGGCTGAGGAGGTAGAAGAACCCTCTCCCATTCCTTCCGACGAAAGCACTATCGTGCAGGTGATCGAGGCCCAAGAGAACGAAAGGCGACGGTTAGCCCGCCAGATGCACGATGGGCCGGCCCAATCCCTGACCAACCTCATCTTACAAGCCGAGATCTGCGAGCGGCTTTTCGACCTCGATCCCCAACAGGCGCGTGTGGAATTGGAGAACCTAAAGCAAGCGGTCAACGCTGCTTTTCAGAACACCCGCCGCTTCATATTCGGCCTCCGGCCCATGATGTTGGATGACCTGGGACTCGTCCCTACCCTGAAGAGACACATCCAAGATTTCCAAGAGAAGAGCGGGCTCTCCACGGATCTCCATATCATGGGTGAAGAGAGGCGGCTAGCACCCCATCTGGAGGTGACCATCTTTCGAGTGATCCAAGAACTCCTCAACAATGTGGACCAACACGCCCATGCTGCCCATGTGGATGTCACTTTAGACCTGGAGGGAGAAATGGTAGCGGTAACCGTGGAGGACGACGGGCGCGGTTTCGACGTGAAGGAGATATTGGCCGCGGCCAGGGAACGGAAAGGCATGGGGCTGATTACCATCCAAGAGAGGACGGAGATGCTGGGGGGTAAGGTAGAGATCGAGAGCAGCCTGGGTCGAGGCACCAAGGTGAGGCTTGAATTGCCAGGAGTAGTACCATAATACTATTGTCTTTGACCAGGATGTGCTGTAGAATGAACACAGAGCTGGGCGAAGGGTCTGTACCTTAATAGCTTTCAGAAGTTAGGATATTGCCCCGAAAAGGTCACCTCTCCGTCAGGTGAGGGCGCAAAGCCACGGGTCTGTAACTAGAACAGACGGCCGGGTTGCCGAAGGCAGTGTCTCGGGAGTAACTGGAGTTTCCAGTTGTTGAGGCTCGCTTCCTCGCAGGCCAGGGGGCGGGCTCTCTTTGTTAAAGGCAAAATATACAAGTGAGAGGAGGTGAGAGGGGATGCTGTATCTGCCGCGTGAGGAGGGTCAGGGTTTGGTCGAATACGCGTTGATCCTAGTTCTGGTGGCTCTTATCGTTATCGCCATCCTGGCGATCCTAGGGCCACAGATCGGCAACGTCTTCAGCAGGATCACCAACGGCTTACAGCAAGCCGGCTGAAAGAGCGAGGAACGACCACCGTTGTCCAGGACAGAGCCCTATCGACCCGTTGTCGATAGGGCTCTGTCTAGGAGAGTTGTGATAAAGGGAACCTTGACTTTAAAGTCCTCCTTTATTATCCCCGGAGGGGTAAGCCTCTAGGGATAGCCCAAAACGAGGTTAATGGCAAGATGAAGTTCTTCCTTCCTAAGAGGGTGAGGGGGCAAAGTCTGGTCGAATTGGCACTTATCCTCCCTCTTCTGCTCCTTGCCATCTTCAGCCTGATAGAGAGCGCCAGGATGGTTCAGGCTTTCCTGGTGGTACAGAACGCAGCCCGGGAGGCGGCCAGATACGCTGTCACCGGCCAGCCCTCCTTGGATGAGTGCGCTTCCTTAGGCTATTTTGATGAAGGCTATTCGGACGAAAAATATGTAGACTGTCGAGTCGACTCCATCAAGAAGGTGGCTCGTAGGCTGACGGTGGGGCTGGCCGTTAACCCCGGCGAGACCAACCCTTCTAAGCCGGGCTATCTAGGTATCCAGGTCCGAGGACAACCCGGTTGGGAGTCTGCCCCGGAATTAGACCACCCTGGAATCCCTGGTACTAGGGTCGAGGTCACCGTTTTCTTCAACCTCCCTATCATCGTCCCTCTATTCTCATCCGACCTTCCCGCCATGAGGCTGACGGGAAGGACACAGATGATCAACGAGGGGTTCCAGGTAGGGTATGGAGGTGAGCCTCCACCTACTCTGCCTCCCGCGACCCCTCCTGCTCCTTTAGATAGCGATGGCGATGGGCTGTGCGACTCCGAGGAGAGGGAGGTATACGGCACAGACCCTAACCTACCAGACACCGACGGCGATGGGTTAAGCGATGGAGTTGAGATAGGGGATACATCGTGCGACGGGCAGGCGGTGACCCCTACCTCGAACCCCCTCGACCCGTGCGATCCCTGGCCTGGGCCCGATCACGATGGTGACGGCTTGTCAGACTGTGAGGAGCAGGCCTGGGGCGAATGTCTAGATCCCTATAACGCCGATACAGACGGGGATGGGTGGTCAGATAAGTATGAGACCGACCCTCAATGTGAGATCGAGCAAGGAGGAGCCTGTGACCCCTGTGACCCCAACCTTCCCGGGACATCTGCTCCTCCGACAAATACGCCTACGCCCACCTATACGCCCACGCCCACCAACACGCCCACTCCCACACCGACGCCCACTCCCCTGCCCGTGCAGATCTTCGAGCCGCTCTTGGAAGGTAGCACCTACATCGCTGGCACCGGGCAACCGGGCGAAGCGGTGCGGATCAGAGACGTCACGGCGGCTGGCAGCCCCCTCATCGGCCAAGGGGTGATCCAAGGAGATGGCAGTTGGCGCGTCGATGTCAGCCCTCCCCTCATAGGAGACCACCTCATCTACGCCTTGACCAGTACCTCCAGCGATTGGGCCACGGTAGTAGTGTCCACCCCTACCCCCTTCATTGCTCCCTCTATGGCCATTGTGGCCCCAACCCCAGCCTGCGGGCCGGAAGGCGCCGATGTCAACTTCACCGTCTCCGGAAGCAACTGGCCAACGGGCACCAATAGCGTTGTGGCCTTCAGTTGGGATGGAACCGATTCGGCGGCTCGGGCGAGGACAGGATATGCATCTGCTACCCCCGATGCGGGCGGCAGTTTCACCGCTACCTTCGCCGTCGCCGGCACTTATGTCACCAGCGGCACCCATACCTTGTATGCTAGAAGGCCCTATGACCCCTACTATCAAGACGATGAGCCTTACTATGTGCCTTGTGAAGGTGCGCCCACGCCTACACCCACCCCTACCCCCATACTCCCTCCCGACCTCATCGTGCAGAGCCTTCAGGTATCTCCCAGCGGGACCATAACTTCTACCGATTCCATAACCATCACTTCCGTTGTCCTGAACAACTCTACCGGCCCGGTCAATGAACTCTTCTGGGTGGATATGTATGCCAACCCCACCCCAGAGCCGCCTGGGGTGCGGCAAGCCGGCACCGATTGGTCGGCCGTGGGGAGCCTGGGTGCTAACTCCGCCATCACCATCACCTTCCACTACTCCTTCGTCACCACTGGCACGCACAAGATCTATGCTCAGGCCGATACCTTCGACTATATCTCCGAATCGAACGAGGCCAATAACGTATCCGGCCCGGTAACCGTTGACTACCAAGGCGCGGTCCCCAGCCCTACCCCTACGCCGACAACGCCCGCCCAGTCTGGCTCTATCAGCGGAGCCACCTGGATCTGGATCGGCGGCCAGTGGTCCGTGCCCACAGAGAGGGTGGATGTCTACCTATATAGTGGTAGCGACCTCATCGCCACTACCACTTCCCAGGCGGACGGCACCTACAGGTTCAATGTGGTACCAGTAGGCACAAACTACACCGTGGTCGGCGAAACGGTAGTAAGTAACAAGCCCTACTCCGATACCCGTACCGGTATCGAGGTAATAAACGGTCAAGAGACGACCAATGTCAACCTTTACCTGACACCGCTTTATTAGGAGACCAGATGCGGAGATTTCTACCCCTGAGCCTAGGGGGGCAAATTATTATCGCTATCCCCTTGATCGCTTACACCCTCGTTCGCGCCAGTCCAGAGCCTGGGGCTCCCGCTCACTGGAGCGTGGCGACGAATATCTCCAACAGTTCGCTCCATATCTCAGGGCCTCGAATAGCGGCACAAGAAGACGGCATATTACAGGTGGTCTGGATAGATGGTGTAGTGGACCCCCTGATTGGAAATGGAAACTTGTTCTACAAGAAGTCCGAAGATCAAGGCTCTTCTTGGAGTAACGGTGAGCAGCTGACCAGCGAGGAGGAGTCATATCGTGGGAACATAGTCCTTGGGCCTAATGGCACAGTTCATCTGGTTTGGATCGAACGCGAAAGCTTTCAAAACTTCAGCGTGGAATATGCAGCAAAAGCGAGCAGTGGAAGTTGGGTTACTTCAACGGTGGCAGGGCCTGCCTTTCAGCAAGAGCCGGCAATCGGTCTAGGTGAAAACTACATCTACATTGTCTGGCAAAAGGTTGACCTTGGCCATCTCAACATCTGGTACAGTTACAAGCCAATCACCATCACCATTACGACCTGGGCAGAGCCCCAATTGATAATGGATACAATACCGGGTTCCTTTGCCCCCGATGTTTCTGTAGATAGTCAGGGTAACGCGCACGTAGTATGGCAGGAAGATGTGAACGAGGGAGCGATATGGTACAGCAAGGGGAGTTGGAATGGCACCTTCAATTGGTCAGGGCCCATCACCCTCTCTGAGGGCCTTACCGGTTGTGTCACTCCCGCCATCGCTGTGGGCAGCGATAATTACGTGCATATCGTCTGGGGGCGACATATAAGCGACGATGAGCAATATGTCTATTACGCTAATTTCCCGCACAACGATCCCGGCTCAATTACCACTCCTGTCCAGGTCTTCACCGAGGCGGTAGGGGTTTCTACGGAGGCGCCGACATACCTCTATCCCAGACTAGCCATCAGGGGCGATAGTGAAATACATGTAGTTTGGCACGGCAAGGCTGAAACGGACATTACCGACCAAATCTGGTATGCGGTGTCACAGGACAAAGGGAGCAGTTGGTCGTCACCAATCAAGATCTCCCGAGAAGCGACAAGACAGGGCGTGGCTCCAGATATCGCCCTGGATGGGGAGATGGGACATGTCGTCTGGCAAGGAAAGGACGAAAGCGACAGATATCAGGTGATGTATTCCCGCGGCTTCCCTTATGCCGTCTATTTGCCCATGGTAACCAAGAGTTATTCCGGAGGATAAGGGCTTGAACGACTTCCGGACTAATTTGCTCCTTTGGGGTTTGGCAGGGGTCGTAGTGGTGGTCTACGGGGCTTTAGGCTTCTGGGTATTTCAATCTCGCCATCCAGTAGCTTCCAGCCCAGAGACGGCTTTCACCGCCAAGACAGCCTACCCCCTGGCTGAGCGAGCGGCTAAAGGTTGGCAAGAGGATGCCTACCTCCTCAGCGCCACCGCCGCCTGGAGCCAGGCTACGGAGAAGGGGCTGCGAGAAGGGAAGACTAGTTGGGCCTTTTACTTCCTCTCCCCTCTGGCTCGCCAGATTCGAGTCTTCTCCGTCACCACAGAGGAGGTAGCAGGCACTAGAACTATGGATGCCTTGTCGATCCCCTCAGGGATAGACCCCTCTCGATGGCAGGTGGACAGCCCAGAGGTGATACGCCTCTTCCTCGAACGGGGAGGGCAAGGGTTCCTAGACCAGCATCCCGATGGCGGCCTGCACCTTCGGTTGGCCGCAGATGAAGATGGGCGTTTGGTCTGGATGGCCTCCAGCCTTTCCAGCGGGAGCAAGGAGAGCCTCTCTGTTAAGATCGACGCCCAAACCGGCGAGGTGATCGGTTGATGAAGAGAAAGTGGCTGCAAAAAAAAGAGGAAGGACAAAGCCTCTTGGAGTTGGCGATAATCCTCCCCATCGTCCTCCTCCTCTTCGTGGGCATGGCGGAGGTCGGCTGGGCCATCCACTCCTATGTAACAGTGGCCACCGCAGCGCGTGAAGCCACTAGGTTCGGGGCTCGGGCAAATTTCGATGCAGAAGAGGTAGCGGAGGCGGCCCTGGTGGCCTTGGGGGCCCTCGATGTGCAGTTAGAAGGGCCAGACGTCAATACCACGGTGATAGCCACCTTCGTGGACATCGACTCCACTGGGACCTATACTATTACCACCCCCTACATAACCGGGACACTGCCTGTCGCTTCCAGCCTCTTCTCGGGCGACTTCGATGTAGACCAGATAGCCCAGGACAACGTGGCCTTCAACCAAGACCCCTTCCATTGTCCCATCGGCGTAGACCCGCCCTGCGGGACCCGTAACGACATAATAGTGGTAGAGATCTTCTACCGCCATCATCAACTGTTAGCCTTGCCGATGATGTCGGATATCCTCTCCAACCCTATAGAGATATACTCTCGTGGGGCCATGCGTTTAGGAAACTCGCGATCTGACTAGAGATTTGACTGGTGTCTGAAGGGAGGAAGCGATGTTGGGTCGGCTAAAGCGACTTTCGTGTCCGATATTTGACCGCCTCCGTAGAAATGAAAGCGGACAGAGCCTAATCATCATCGCCTTCGCCTTTATAGGTTTAGTGGCCATGGTAGGCTTGGCCATCGATTTGGGCATAATGTATATAGAGAGGACCAGACTGGGCCAGGCTATCGATGCTGCGGCTCTAGCCGGGGCCCAGGAGTTGCCCAACGAGATAGCAGCCTGGGACCGAGCGGAAGAGTACCTTCGGATGAACCGCTATGATCCAAATGACCCCGACCTCGCCGTCGTCCACTCTTTCCCCGATGAGCCGGTATTCGGGTACCACTATCAGATCGCTATCACCGGAACCAAGAGCGTCCCCTTGACCTTCTTGAGAGTCTTAGGATTCACTAACGTCGATATCACTGCCAGCGCAGTGGGAGAAAACGCCAACAAATTAGATATCATGTTGGTCGTAGATAAGACCGGCACCATGGACGATGACACCTGCGAGATCACCAGGGACCCAGGGGGGCCGAACCAATACGCCTGCAAGATCACCTGGCTCACGGATGCTACCACCATCTTCTCTGAGACCTTCGACTCGGGCTTCGGAGGCTGGTCCCACAACAGCAAAGCGACCTGGGAATCCGGATACGTAAAACTGCAGGGGGGTTGGTCTTCGGGCTACATCTATAAGTATTTTGACACCACCGGATACGATGTGGTGAAGGTCACCTTCAGGACAAGAGCTATCAACATGAGCGGGGACGACCGGCTTCGCCTCGAATATCGGATCGGGAGCGGAGGTTGGATGGCCCCACCTGGTTGGCAAGATCTGCTGCCCACCAGCGCCTGGGAGCAGCACCAAGAGGGGTTGCCCACCGGGGCTGCGGGTATCACCAACCTGGGCATACAATTCCGAGTCCGCAATACTGAAAGCGGCGAATACGCCCTGGTTGACGATGTCACACTGGTTGGCGCCCACTCGGGCTTGGGACCCGTCCGCCTATGCACCGGAGGCTCGTCCCAGGATTGCGGCGACGACCCAGACCCCTTTATGAACTACTTCTACGGGCAGCCGATATACGATACCCTGGTGGCAGCCGATAATTTCATGGAGTTCCTGGATTCCGACCTTGACCAGGTGGGGCTGGCCAGTTATTCCAACTCGGCCAGCATAGATATCGAGTTGACTTCCGATTTCGATGCTGTCACCAATACCCTCTATACTATAGACCCTTCCGGCTGTACAAACATCTCTTCTGGCATCTATGCGGGCGTCAATGGCTTAAGCACCATCGCCCCCCACAACGGTAGGACCAACGCTGTTCACATCATGATCCTCCTCTCCGATGGTTGGAGCAACACCTGGGAAGGGAGTTCGGCCTGCGCTTGCGACGCCAGCCCGCCCTGCCCCTATAACACCTGCTATGAGGGAACGAGTGAGCCGTGGGGCAGGGTCCGGCAAGCGTATCGGTGGGCTAAGGACAACTCCATCATCATCTTCACCATCGGCCAGGGCGCTTGCGTCAACGAAGGGTTGCTGCAGGAGATCGCCGAGGAGACCGGCGGAAGGTACTACTGGGCGCCCACCACCGACCAACTTGACGAGATCTTCGCCGAGATCGCTCAATATATCTTCTTGAGGCTGGTGAGATAGGGGCTACCTGGCAGGGCAAATGAGGCGGGGCTGGCCTATCCTTTGGGTTAGCACCGCGCTCTTTATGACTCAAGGCTATGCCATATAGTATCTTTAGGCCATTGCCAAGGGTCCGGTTTTTTGGTAGAATCGTTTTGAAACTCTTGCCTAAGAAAATCGTAAGGGAGGCGGACTATGCTACGCCGAGGTAGGCTCCTCATCCTTCTGGGGTTGATCCTGGCTCTAGTCACCGCAGGGGTGGCTTTTTCTGTGCTGCGAGGAGCCGGACCTGCACCGGAGGAGAGAGTATTGACCGCCAAGATAGTGGTGGCAAAACAACCCATCGACGAGCGGGCGGATGTCACTCTGGAAGCGCTGGGTACCGAGGAGTGGCCGCTTGAGTCCATCCCTGAAAACGCCCTCCGTAACCCAGAAGAAGCCGTGGGAAAGGTGGCTCTAGTACCCATCGCGGAAGGACAGCCCGTCCTTTCAACTATGGTGATGGGCAAAGAAGAGGCCAAGGAAGCGGGAGGCTTCGCATCCTTGGGGGTGCCAGAGGGAAAGGTGGCCTTCGCTCTCCCCATCGAGGATCGGAATAGCGTGGCCGGGGCTATTCAAGCCGGGGATTTTGTGGATGTCCTAGTGACTATCAAGTTCACTCTATTAGAGGAGGTACCCACGGAAGTGCTGGAAGAAGGGGAAAAGGAGGTAAAGGTTGGGGGAGAGGTTCTAGCAACCCAACTCACCCTACAGGATGTAGAGGTCTTAAGAGTGGGGCTCTGGGCCCCACCTCCTCCCACTGAAGAGGGGGAGATTCCCGCCCCGACACAGAACTATCTCACCCTCCTGGTGAATCAACAGGATGCTTTGGTTCTCTTATACCTGCGGGAAGATCCCAACGTCACCATCGATTTCGCCCTTCGGGGTGTCGAGGATCACACTATCGTGAGCACCGAGTCGGTGACCTTACAGTACATCCTAACCCGCTTTAACGTTACTACGCCCGCGCCGCCACCGACTGTCGGGCCATAGAGACGGAACGAGATAGAGATTGAATGGTTGAAGAGAAAAGGATCAGGGTTCTCATCGTTGATGATATCCCAGAGACGCAGGAGAGGTTGCAGAAACTACTTCAATTCGAGGGGGATATCAAGGTTGTAGGAGCCGCCGCAGGTGGGGCTGAGAGCATCGAGATGGCCAAAGAACTGGTGCCCGATATTGTCCTCATGGATATCAATATGCCCGATCTGGATGGCATATCTGCCGCCGAGGCGATCCTCCAAGCCAGCCCTAATACCCAACTGGTAATGATGTCCGTGCAAGGTGAGGCCGACTATCTCCGGCGTTCCATGCTGGCGGGGGCGCGCGAATTCCTCACCAAACCGTTCACGAGTGATGAACTGGTCACCGCTATCCGCCGCGTTTATAGGTTGCAGCCGAGGATACAAGCCCCGCCCCTCATCCAGCGTGCCCCGCCTCTCGAGGAGATCTCTCGCCCCACCAAGCCAGAGAAAAGGGGGAAAGCGATCGCCCTCTACAGCCCCAAGGGGGGCGCAGGTTGTAGCACTATCGCCACCAATTTGGCCATCGCCTTAGGAGAAGAAGGCAAGAAGAAGGTGGCCTTAGTGGACTTCAACCTCCAGTTTGGCGATCTCGCGGTGCTCTTGAACCTCCAACCCCAAAGTACCGTCGCCGACCTAGCACCTCACGTCGAGGAATTGGACGACATTCTCTTAGATGAGGTGATGCAGGCTCACTCCTCCGGCGTCAAGGCCCTTTTGGCACCTCCTCGGCCTGAGATGGCGGATCTGGTGGCCCCTGAGCATATGAGGAAGATCCTAGCCCAATTGAAAGGTATCTATGACTACATAGTTGTCGATACGGACTCATCCCTCTCCGACTTTACATTGGCCGTTCTGGAGAGCTCGGACAAGATCCTCCTGGTGATCACCCCAGATATACCGACTATTAAGAACGCGAGACTTTTCTTCGAGGTGATGGAGGCTTTGGATCACCCACTGGAAGAGATAATGTTGGTGCTTAACAAGGTGGATCGCCGGGGCTCTATCCAGGAGGAGAATATCGAGGCTAGCATAAAGCACCCCATCGCCTCTCGGATCGGTAACGACCATGAGGCCACCCTCGCGGCTGCCAATCAAGGGATACCCCTGCTCATCGGCCAAAAGAATAGGCCGATCTCCCAAGATATCTTGATCTTAGCCCATCAACTGAGAGAGGAACTGGAGAAGGTAGAGACGGCAATACCTAAGGAAGCGGTATCAGGGTCAAGGGGTTTAATAAGACGGATTTTCCGCTAAGCCGCTGGAAAGAGAGGAGGCCAAACGGCATGTCGCTTTTTAGGAGGATCGAGAGGAACCAACAGAGTGCGCAGGAGGCCGCGCCTTCCAAGTTAGAGGAGTTGCGCCTCAAGCGGCGGCCTGCCAGGCCGACTCGCGACGCCTACGCCGAACTGAAGAGCCAAGTCCAGAGGAAGGTCATCGCTGAACTCGATCCCCGGATGGACCTCTCCAAGACCGCAGAGGTGAGGGGGGCGATCGAGGAGATCTTTAACGCCGTCTTGGCCCAGGAGAATATCATCCTCAGCCGGGCTGAGCGAATGACCCTTTTCGAACAGGTGGCCGCAGAGATCCTCGGCCTAGGGCCCCTGGAGCCTCTCCTCCGGGATCCGACGGTGACCGAGATCATGGTCAATGGCCCAGACAACATCTACGTAGAGCGTCACGGTAAGGTGGAAAAGACCCCTTACAAGTTTGAGAACGACGACCATGTGTTGCGCATCATAGATCGGATCGTCGCTCCTCTTGGCCGCCGGGTAGACGAGAGTCAACCATATGTGGACGCCCGACTGCCCAATGGCGACCGAGTAAATGTTATCATCCCTCCTCTTTCCATTGTCGGGCCGGTGATCACCATCCGCGTCTTCGCCAAGATCCCCTTCACCATGGAAGATTTCGTAGAGATGGGAACCTTCACGCCAGAGTTGGCGGAGTTCGTAGAAGCCTGCGTCAAGGCGCGATTGAATATCATCATCTCCGGGGGCACCGGCTCAGGCAAGACGACCACCTTGAACGTTCTCTCTGGCTATATCCCCAACGATGAGCGGATAATAACCATCGAGAACGCCGCCGAACTTCAGCTCCAACAAGAGCACGTCGTATCGTTAGAGTGTCGCCTTCCTAACATAGAAGGGAAAGGCGAAGTGACCATCCGGGATCTGGTCATCAACTCCCTCCGAATGCGCCCCGATCGGATCATCGTGGGCGAGGTACGAGGGGGGGAGTCCTTGGATATGCTCCAAGCGATGAACACCGGCCATGATGGGGGCATGACTACCCTCCACTGCAACAGCCCTCGCGATGCCCTAGCCCGTCTGGAGACCATGGTCCTCATGGCCGGCGAGGATCTCCCCCACCGAGCGATCCGGGAACAGATAGCCTCCGCTATCCACCTCATCGTCCACCAGGAACGGATGCGAGACGGCTCCCGGAAGGTGGTCCAGGTGACGGAGGTACAAGGGATGGAGGGAGATATCATCGTCCTGCAAGACGTCTTCGTCTTCGAGCAGTTGGGGTATGAGGGAGGGAAGATCATCGGCCATTTACGCCCCACCGGGGTCCGACCCAAATTTATGGAGTTAATCGAGGCTTCGGGGATCCATCTTCCTCCTAACATATTTGGCTACGATGCCCGTGGGCGGAGGCTCTGAAAGGGGAAACCGTGAACCCTATCATGATCATAGCCGCGATGGCCGGCCTCTCCATAATTGTCCTCTTTTGGGGGTTGGCTCAAGCCACTAGCGGCGAGTCAGACCTAATCCAGATACGGTTGGGGCGGTATACCGCCCGAGAAGTGGAGAGCCCCTCACTAGCCAGGGAGAAGGAGGAAAAGAGACCTCCCATAGTGGCGGGCCTCAATCGCGCCATCGCACAGCAGAGTTTTGGCCAGCGAATGGCCACCGAACTGGCCAGGGCCGATCTAAGGCTCACTGTATCAGAGTATTTTCTCTTCAATATAGCCTCTATGCTCATGGGCTTCCTGATCGCCCTTCTTCTCTTCCGGAATATCCTGGCCATAGCGGGTGGCCTCCTAGGCTTCTATACCCCCCGTCTCTATATTAGGATGCGCCAGCGTCGCCGATTGATCGCTTTCAACAACCAACTAGGCGACACCATCACGCTTCTGGCCAACTCCCTCCGCTCCGGTTATAGCCTCCTACAATCTATGGAGACGGTAGCCAAGGAACTGGCCCCTCCGATCTCCGAGGAGTTCGGCCGGGCCGTACGGGAGATAGGGTTAGGTCTCTCCAATGACGAAGCCCTCAATAACCTCCTCCGCCGTGTGAATAGCGACGACTTGGATCTGATGATCACGGCTATTAACGTCCATCACGAAGTGGGCGGAAACCTGGCAGAGATCTTAGATACCATCGGACATACTATCCGCGAGAGGGTGCGGATCAAAGGGGAGATCCGGACTCTCACCGCGGGCCAGAGGTTCTCGGGATATGCAATAGCCTTACTTCCTTTCGGATTAGGAGCCTACCTCTTCATAGTAAACCGAGAATATATGTCGGTTCTTTTTACGGACCAGTGTGGCCTGGCCATGCTCGTGGCGGCGGCCATGGGGATGATGGCCGGCTTCTTCATTATCCGACGGATAGTAGCCATAGAGGTATAGGAGATGTTGATCTATCTACCCTTCCTTCTGGCCTTAGCCCTAGGAGGGAGCATCGTCCTCATCTTCATGGGGTTAGCCTCCTCGCGAACCGTAGACCCGGTGCAAGCCCGCCTAGACCAGTTCGCCGCGCGGCAGGTCCTCACCTTGGAGGAGATCGAACTGAGAGAACCCTTCTTCGAAAGGGTGATAAAACCCCTTATTCAAGGGATAGCCCGCTTTATCAGCCGTCTGGCTCCTCGTCACAACGTGGAGAACCTACGCCACAGGCTGGAGCTAGCGGGCAACCCCTATAACTGGGGGCCGGCCGAGTTCCTGGGAGTGCGGGGGCTTTCCGCCCTGATCTGTGGGGCTCTTCCCCTCGGACTTCTACTTCTGGCTCGGGCTACCCTCCCCCACCTTGTTCTCTTCACCACCCTTTTAGGAGTGCTGGGTTTCTATTTACCCCTCATCTGGTTGGGGAGGAGGATTAAATGGCGACAGGGAGAGATCTTGAGGGCTCTCCCCGATGCCCTGGATCTTTTGACCATCACCGTGGAGGCGGGCCTGGGCTTCGACGCGGCTATGAATATGGTGACGGAGAAATGGGACAATGAATTGAGTCGGGCCTTTGCGCGCACCATCGCCGAGATAAGGATGGGGAAAGGGCGAAAGGCGGCGCTGCGCGATATGGCCGATCGTGCCGAGGTGCCCGAACTGACTAGTTTCGTAGCCGCTATCATCCAGGCTGACCAGTTGGGCGTCAGCATCGCCAGGGTGCTCCGTATCCAATCAGAACAGATGCGCATACGACGGCGACAACGGGCTGAGGAGTTGGCCCAACAGGCCCCGATTAAGATGCTGTTCCCTCTCACCTTCCTCATCTTCCCAGCCATCCTGGTAGTACTCCTGGGCCCTGCTATCCCTAAACTCCGAGACGCCTTCGTCACCGGTGGAATATTTTAGCCTAGTCAATCTCACCCGAAGTTGCATCCTCGCCAACCGAGTCCAGAAGGCCCGACGATTCTGGGAGAGAGCCAAAGGCCTCATGGGGCGTTCTTCCCTAGGGGAGGGAGAAGGGCTCTTCATAGAACCTTGTAGTTGGATCCACACTTTCGGCATGGCTTTCCCCATCGACGTTCTCTACCTGGATGACGAAGGAAAAGTGGCACACGTTTCTTATTCCTTGCGCCCCAATCGTCTGGGCCCCCTTGTCCAACGAGCGCACTCGGTGGTAGAACTCCCAGCCGGAACTATCGTCCGCTCGGGGACCAAGATAGGAGATCGGCTGGAAGAGAGATCGATCGAGGCGACCAGTTGAGCCTGAAGCCAGGGTGGCGAGAAGCGTTTTTGGATCTTCTCTTCCCTCCCCGCTGCGCCGGGTGTGGTCGCTCAGGTTCCTGGCTTTGCCCCTCCTGTATAAGCGATATCGAGTTCATAGAACCGCCCCTCTGCTCCCGGTGTGGCCTTCCCTCGGTGGAAAACCCTTGTTTCTCCTGTCGGGTAGAGCCTTTGGCCATCGACGGCATCAGAGGGGTAGGATACCTGCGGGGCCCTCTAAAGAGCGCCATCTACCGGTTCAAGTACCGACAAAAGCGCAAACTGGCCCTTCCATTAGCGGACCTGATGTATCAATATCTCTTGGAGAACCCCTTGCCCGCTGACTTTATCGTGCCTGTACCCCTGTACATGGATAGACTACGGGAAAGGGGGTATAATCAAGCCGCGCTCTTGGCCCGAGAATTGAGCGAGCGGAGCAGACTACCCGTAGAAGAGGAGAGCCTGGTGCGCATCAAAGAGACCGTCCCTCAGGTGGCTCTCAAGGCTGATGAAAGGCGCAAGAACGTAAAAGGTGCTTTCCGCAGCCAAGGTGAAAAGATAAAGGATAGACAGATCCTTCTCATCGACGATGTCTCTACCACCGGGGCGACGCTCGTGGCTTGTGCAGAGGCCCTCCGCGAGAAGGGAGCGCGATCCGTCTGGGCTCTAGTCCTCGCCCGAGAAGTTTAGGGGAAAGGAACTCGAAGATGAATATCATCATCACCGGCAAGAATATGGAGATCGGCGATGTGTTGCGAAAATATGTGGAGAAGAAGGTCAAGAAACTAAATCGCTACCTTCGCGCCGCTGACGAGGCGAGGGTGGAACTGGCCGTGGAGGGGACAAAAGACGCCGAGCATAGCCGGGTGGCACAGATCACTCTAAGAAGCAAGGGCGCTGTCCTCCGTAGCGAAGAGAGATCCTCCGATATCTTCGCCTCCTTCGATGCCGCCCTGGACAAGATCCACCGCCAGATAATACGGTTCAAGGAGAAGAGGTATCGCCGAGGGAGAAGGCAAGAAGAGGGGCTCCCCCTTCTTGAGCAAGAGGAGACTCCCCGCATTGTGAGAACCAAGCGCTTTCCAGTGAGGCCCATGGACGAGGAAGAGGCTATAGAGCAGATGGAACTCCTGGGCCACGATTTCTTCCTCTTCTTCAATGTCAGCACCGGGCAGATGAACGTCCTCTATCGGCGTCGAGATGGTAACTATGGCATCATCGAGCCGGAACTAACGTGAATAAAAGACTCCTTTTCGTCTGCACAGGAAACCTCTGCCGTTCGCCCATGGCCGTAGGGTTCATGAAAGGGTTGCTTAAGGCCCATGGCCATAAGGGATACGAGGTTACCTCTACGGGTACCTGGACGATGGAGGACTACCCCCCATCTCCCTTAGCGGTCGAGGTAATGGCTGAGCGAGGCGTCGATATCTCCTCCCACCGTTCCCACAGGCTGACCCAAAAAGATATCGAAGGTGCCGACCTAGTGGTGGTGATGACTCAAAGCCAAAAGGAGGCTCTGGCTCTTGAATTCCCCCCAGCGAAGGAGAAGGTATACCTCCTGGCAGAACTGGCGGGCAGGAGTCAGGAAATAGAGGACCCCTACGGAAGCGACTCCCTCGAACTCTATCGCCAATGCGCCGACCAGATAGAGGAACTCCTGCGGGAAGGGTACGGGCGGCTAATCGAACTCCTAGAGCGAAAAGAAAAGGGCTGAAATGGATCTCAGCCTTGGGTTCTCGAAAATCAAACTGGCTCTTCCAAAGAAGGAACAGTGTAGGTCTTATCTCCCTCTTTTGGCATATTGGTCAGGCCACTCTAAGCCACCTGGCTCCATATGCTGGCGGAAAACGTTGCTGGCTCGACAAGTTGGTGGAAGCCTGCGCTGATTCTCTTCATTTCTTCATCTTCTTCGCATGACCTGTCGGCCTCCATCGCTGCCAGACTCTCGTATTCCCACATTTCAATGTACATTCCAGCAGGCTGGCCAAGGTTCTGCTTGTAGAGCCTCCACGACTTCAAGCCACGGAAGACCTGCGGATGATCCTGTTTGTATTTCAGGAATTCGTTCAGTAATGGCGTGAACTCTGCTCGTTTCTCTGCTTTGACGACATACGTTTCTACTACGAGAATGCTCATGCCTTGACCTCCTTTTCTTTGGTGATGTCAAGAGTACCTTATAACACCTATAGAGTCAAGCCCCTCTCCTTTAGCCGACGCAGTTATCAGGTATTTGGCCTTCTCACAACAGGCCATGAGCGCGCTCAGGAAAACCCCCGGTTTCTCTACTTCAGCCAAACATTCGCCGCCTCAGGAACTTCCTCCCTCGGAAGAAGCGTAATAGCCTCAGTTGGGCAGGCCGCCCTACAGACGCCGCATCCGAAACACCTAACAGGATCGATATAAACTTTGCCAAGCGCAGAGGAGTAGAATTGCGCGCCGAACTGACATTGGCTCATACAAGATTTACACCCCGTGCAGAGGTCCCAATCCACTTGGCAGATGTATTCTGCTCGGAAGAAAGAAGGGGCACCTCCCCTCTCAATGTACCGTCTGATGGCCCCACAATCACGATCACAGTTACATATGCCGATAACATAAGGGGTTACGCCTGCCCAAATAGTGTGTGCCAATCCTTCCTCATCATACTTACGCAAGATCCTTTTGGCCTCCTTCCTGTCCAGTACCTCTAGGGACGAGGCGGCATCAGGGTACTTCCCCAGCATGCCCCATTTGTCTACCCCTAAACCAAAACAGTATCGTTGATTTGTCTTCCCTATCCAAATGAACCGGCATGCACAAGCCATTCTCGTGATAGAGTCCACCATATCTATCACCTTTTCCGCATCTTCGATGGGCAGTACCTGACCGAAATGTTCGACCTTCCGATGTGCCACAACCTCATCTTCGCTCGGTAGAACCTGGGGAGGCTCGGTAGATGGTGTCGCATCTTGCAACTCGTCTTCTGTCTTGGACACACCACTGATCGCCGGCATCACAAAGTTCTCCCAGAAGCGATTGTTCCACTCGAGCCGCGTTGTGGCCTTAACGATCTCCTTCTGGGTGGAAGAAAGTTCCTCGTGGAGCAACTCTTCCGCGTAGTTCTTCATCTGAAGATACCACTTCTTTCCCTCCCCGTGCTTGGTGCAAAACTCGCACATTTTTATCCCCCTTTCGTCGCAAGAGTTCTTGAAGAGAGTTGAGTCTTGGCTGCCTTCGCGTGTTGCTCATTGTATGACAAAGACAAAGGGGACGCAAACCGGCGGAGTTAGGCTAAAAAGACAGTCCCTAGCGAGAACCTATAAGGAGGCTTGTCTCAGGGCTTGGGCCGCTAACGTATATCGAAAAATGCAACCATATATGATAAACTCTAATAGGCCATCAGTTGATATGGAGGTTCAAATGCGCCCCGAGAGGCAAGAATTATCATCAGAAGGGATTTCAGAACCAGAATTCTCCTACTTTGATGTGCAGGCTTACTGGGGCTTCACAAAACATATGGGGGGCCTAAAGGCCACAGAAGAACTGGCTGAATTATGCCAAATAGAGAAAGACAAATACGTCTTAGAGGTCGGCTGCGGCGTTGGAATAACTGCTTCTTATCTCGCAAAAAGGTATGGCTGTCGAGTGATGGGCGTAGATATCTCTGAGAGGATGGTTGATTGGTCCAAGAAGAGGGCGAAAAGAGAGGGTCTAGAGGATAGAGTTGAATTCAGAATTGCGGATGCACAAAACCTTTCTTTCGAAGACCCCCTTTTCGACGCAGTCGTCTGCGAGTCCGTAACCGCCTTCCCAGAGGATAAACAAAGAGCAGTAAGCGAGTATGTGCGCGTGGCAAGGCCGGGAGGTTATGTGGGGCTTAACGAGGGCACTTGGATAAAGGCTCCGCCTCCACCGGAGTTGGTCGAATATATAGGTCACACCATGGCTGGAGCAGAGTTTTTAACCCCTGATGGTTGGAAAGAGTTGTTGGAAGGTTGTGGCTTGACAGACATCATAGTGAGAACCTACAAACTCAACGCGCTAACTCAGTGGATTGAGGAAATGAGAGGGACAAGTTTTGGAGACCTACTAGACAGGTTAAGAGCATGGAATAGTTTCTTGTCTCTTTATATCAAAAATCCATCTTTTAGGAAGTACGCAAAAGAAATAACCCCTTCCCGCAAAATCATTACCAGTTTGTTCGCATACCTGGGATACGGACTATACGTTGGCAAGAAGTAAGCCTCTATAAGTTTCGGTGATGTCAATAGAACATTGATATTGGAGGGATGCAAATGCACCTGAGGAAGGACGAATTATCACCAGAAGAGATCTTAGACTTAGAAAATCCCTACTTTGAATTGCAGGCCTATGTGGGCACCACAAAACATATGGGAGGGCTAAAGACTACAAGAGAATTAATTGAGTTATGCCACATAGACAAAGGCAAATACGTCTTGGATGTTGGTTGTGGCGTTGGAGCAACCCCTTGCTACATCGCAAAAAGACATGGCTGTAGAGTGGTCGGTGTAGATATCTCTGAAAGGATGATCGAGAGGGCAAATGAAAGGGCCAAAAGAGAGGGTGTAGAGAATAAGGTTGAATTTAGGGTGGCAGATGCGCAAAACCTCCCCTTCGAGGACACTCTTTTCGACGTAGTAATTGCCGAGTCCATAACCACTTTTGTAAAAGATAAAGAGAGAGCGGTAAGCGAGTATGCGCGAGTGACAAAGCCGGGGGGATATGTGGGGCTCAATGAGGAAACCTGGTTGAAGACACCGCCTCCAAAAGAATTAGTTGAATGTGTGGCTCACACTTGGGAGATCAAAGGGGAAATCCCAACTTCTGGCGGATGGGTAGGGTTATTGGAAGGCTCTGGATTAAAGGATATAGTAATGAGGACTTACAAACTCAACGCTCTAACCGAGTCCACTCAAATCCTGCGGTACGGTCTTAAAGATTTTTGGAGAATGTTTTATAGAACACTCTCTCTGTACATAAGAAGTTCGACTTTCAGGCGGTACATGAAAGAAAGGCGGCATCTGCCAAAGAACATTTGGGAATACTTGGGATATGGAATATACGTTGGGAGGAAGTAAGCGCTCTACCAGTCGTGCCTCGTATGAAAATTAACTCCCTCTCCTCTGGAGCCGCCAAGGTTTTAGGTGTTTCACCCCTCTTCCACAAACCTCACGCCAAATAGCACCAGCGCTTAGGCTACCTCAGCGAGGAAATGCCAGGACAATTTGGCCACCTCGCCTCTGAACTTCGCCACATCCACCTGAACTAGCAACGCAATAATTCCCAGTAACCCCCCTGCCTCCACTAGGAAAACCAGAGCATAGGCCCTCGCCTCTGAGCCCAAAAGGGCTAACCCCACATCGTGCAGGATACCTCCTCCCACCGAGGCCAACCCGTTGGCCAAAGCCTGGGCCAGAGTCCAGGCCCCCATAAAGAGGCCCACCTGCTCCTTCACCGTCAGGTCCATCATCAAAGCAAGCCCTCCCACAGTAAAGATGCCCATCCCCAGCCCTGTAACGAAGATGGTTGGCCTCACTAGCGGAAGATACCCCCCTACGGAGGCTAGAGCAAGCAAGGCAAAGGCGATGGCGGAAACGACCGCCCCCACCCCCGTCACTGCCTTTTTGCCAACGCGCTTCGCCAGCCACCCGCCGGTCACTCCCATCCCCAGCAATACCCCGACCATCTGATAAGCGTTGAACAAGGTGGTCTCTTTCACACTCAGGCCGAAGAGATCGCCACCAAAAGGCTCCAGGACCATCTGCTGCACAAAGAGGAAGAAGAGGCCTCCAAAAAGAAAGGCAAAGAAGAAACGAGTCTGCTGGCTGATGGTGAGGAGCCGCACCGCCTGCTTCAGGGTTAGCGCCTTCTCCGAAGAATGAATCGCCCTCGGACGTTCCTGGCCCCATATGGCCAGGGCGGTGAGGCCTACCACCAGCCCGGCCATCACCAGAAAGAGGGTTACCAGGCGCTCGGGGCTGTAATCCTTCATCACCCGAATGCCCAGGTAAACCCCAGCCAAAACGCCTACCATCATCATGGCCCAGGTCATGGCCACCACCTTGCTTCTTTCTTCTTCAACGGTGAGGTCAGTGATAAGGGAGAGATAAGCCGTCCCTGCCATATACATCCCAGCCCCCATAATCAGGAAAAGGCCCACGCCGACTGCTGCAGCCAGGAGGGAACCACCCTGCCTGGCTAGAAAGAAGACTACGAAAGGGGCCAGCGCGGTGGTCAAAGCGGTAAGGGCCGTGCCCAAGGCGATGTACGGGGTGCGGTTATAACCTCGCCAGGGATGCCTGTCAGAGCGGTGGCCGAAGGGAATGGCGACAATAGCGGCAAAATAATGGGCCCCGATAACCAGGCTCACCAGCGTCAGGTTCAAGCCAAGTTCTATCTTCATCACCCGGTTGAGGATTCCCAAAGCAAGCACCGACAACATCCCCGCTGCAAATTGTCGCAAGCCGAGACGCAGAACGCTTGGCACCGACATAACCGAGCCTCCTCCTTCGGGAAATTATCTCATCTAACGACCTGCCTACTCCTCAACTTCTTATCTCCCTATGGCACCTAACTCCGCTCGTGCAGACTCGCCCCACGTAGCCTGCATCTACCAAAACGTTACTACCGGCCGGTTCTCCGTCGAATCACCCTTAACCAAAGAAGCCATGCTCTAGGCCAGATCCCCTTCCCAGGTCATCATAATAAATGTCTTTTAAGATTAAGCCCCTCTCCTCTGGAGCCGCCAAAGTTTCAGGTATTGCACCCCCTCATAATAAGCCATGAGAAGGTCAAGAGCAGGCCGTGCCTCCTGTCCCTATAGCCTTTTAGGGTTATATGCCTTCTCCTGAACTCCCGACAGGGCTGAAGGACGATATTCCTTACTTTCGTCCTTGCTTGGCCCTCGGATACTCAAGAACCCTCCGGATGGATCAAGGGGATACATCTGTACATCTTGGTGAGAGGGGACAATGGGCCGCCACGAGCACCGCCAGACGTCGAGTAATATCACGCACGATGTCATCAGGGACACCATCCATCGCTTTCGATTGCAGACGTAGATCGATCTGATCGTTAACATAATCTACAACGACAAAAAGGCCATCTTGGGTTAAGGCGATCTCGGTAGAAAGGAGGTCGAGCCCACAGATATGGGCAATGGAAGCGGTTAAGTGGTGTAATGGAGTAAGGTGGTAGCGGCTTTCCTCGTCAAACGTAACGAGAGTATAGATGTGGGTTCGGGTGTCCCACCAGCATGGGTATACCTGCCCGGCACAATAGATAACCCGAAACCATGCCGGGCGGGAGCCAGGCTGAGCCGGGACGATATGGGCTTGCAATAGGTACCTGTCCGCGGGGTATTCCTGCCGGGCAACGACCACCTGGCTCCACGAGTTGGCTTCTACAACCACCCCTTCGCTACCACCGCCGTGTGCAGGTTTGATAGCGAATCTATCACCCAGTGGGCTCAGATCCATTGGCGGGAGGATAGGTTGTTCATTGTAGGAGGGGAGAATGATGGTGTAAGGGATGTGCAAGCCGGCGCTGGTGAGGGCCAGATGCATAGCGGCCTTGTCCCAGGTAAGGGAGGCTCGCTCATAAGGGTTGATGCGAAAGACGGAGTGATCGCGGGCCCATTGCACGATGGGAATAAAACGCACATCGGCCTCGGAAGCCCGGTCGAAAAAAGCCTGGAAGGTAGTCCGATTGTCGATAAGGGACTGTAGTACATCCCCAAGGTTATCGGGGGTAATTTGTAGCAGTGATAGCCCTTGTAACCGGCAGGCCCTATCAAGCAACGTAACAAAATCAGCGTCGTATTCCCAGTTCCATGCCAGACAAAGATCGTAGATAATCATAGCCTTTATCGTTAAAATTGTGTGTCCACTTTGGGCGATGGCCGATAACTACGCTAGAAGAAACCATGCTCTGGGCTTGACTCCCTTTAGAAGCCGTTACCATAAGCCCCCTGTGCAAATCAAGCCCTTCTTCTCTGGAGCCGCCAAAGTTTGGCGTATTTCACCCATTCGTAATAAGCCATGAGGAGGCTCAAAAGCAGGCCGTACCTACCATCCCTATAGCCTTGAAGCGTTATATACCTTCTCCCGAACTCCCGACAGGGCTGAAGGACGAAATTCCTCACCTTGGCCCTGGCGCCCCCTCGAAATAGGTAAGCCGCTTCCATCGCCGTATATCTATTCTGCCTCTCGATGAACTGGCCGATCCCCTCGTAGTTGTAATGGATGAGGGGGTTCTCCAGATACCCCTCAGAACCGTCAAGTATAACTAACTCATGAACCTCCCTGCTTTCGTCATATCGCCCCTTATGACGGCGAAAGAGGCGTAATTGGTAGTCAGGATACCACCCCGCATGGCGGATCAATTTTCCGAAGATGTAATTATGACGGGGCACCCAGAAGCCGTCCGCCTCCCCCTGCGCTATCGCCTTCTGAACCTCACTCGCCAACTCCTCGCTGACCCGCTCATCAGCATCGACGAAGAAAACCCATTCCCCCTGCGCCAACTCCAGGGCGGCGTTTCTTTGAAAGGGAAAGTTATCAAAAGGGCGCGTCTCCACCCGCGCCCCCACCTTTTGAGCCAGAACCACCGTGCCATCTTCGCTTCCTGAATCGAGGACCAGAACCTCATCAGCCCAACTCAAGGTCCGTAAGCAGTCGACGATGTTCCTCTCCTCGTTTTTGGTGAGGACGATGGCCGAAAGGCGAAGGCTCATGACAACTCCAACACCCGCCGGTAGGCTTCCAACCGCTTCTCCAACTCCCCTTTTGTGACCCTACCCTGCCGGGCCTCCCGGCGGGCTTTCCACATCTCCCGTCGCACCCCCATCTCCACGATGAGACGAGCCATAAACCTGAAGGCTGGGCTGTAGTGCTTCTCGTAGAGCCGGTAGCGGCTCCTATGAAGTTCCACATACATCGCTTCCCGAAACTGCCCCGTGCTCTTGCCTACGTAATGGACGATCTCCGCCTGGGGCAAACAGAATATCTCCCACCCCATCCTCTTCATCCTCAGGCACCAATCTATCTCCTCACAGTAGATAAAGAACCCCTCATCTAAGGGGCCCACCTGGTCTGCTGTCTCCCGGCGCACCATCATCGCCGCTCCCAAGGGGTGACCGACCGGGAAAGGCTCGCCGGCTTCGTAGAGGGCTTTCGGGTAGCGGCCGTTGAGGCGGGAGTCGATGAGGCGATGGTTGAGGGGGAAGAAATCCAAGAAGATCATGGGGAGCGTGGGGAAAGAGAAGGCGGAATGTTGGAGCCGGCCATCAGGGTAGAGGAGTTTAGGGCCCACCATGCCCGCTCGGGGATGGGAAACTAGGAATTGAAACATAAGTTGGAGGGCCTCACCCCGCACTAAGGTATCGGGGTTTAGGAACAGGAGGTAATTTCCATTGCTTACCTTGAAGCCCTGGTTGTTGGCCGCGGCGAAGCCCAGGTTCTCCTCATTGGCCAGGGTTTTAACCTGGGGAAACCTCTCTCGCACCATCTCCACCGTCCGATCCCTAGAGGCGTTGTCGACGACGATGACCTCGTATCCGAGCGGTGAGGAGGCGAGGTTGGTGAGGAGGGAATCGAGAGAAAGGGCCAAAAGTTCCCTGGTGTTATGACTGACGATGATTACAGATAGATCCATCTCAGAAGCCTATAGATATCTCCGTAGGGTGTTGGTAGTCGTTGACGATCCGCACCCCTTCGTGGATCAAGCCCACCCAGAAGTGGGGGCCTGTCCTGGGTGGCGGCTCATCTATGATGATGCCGCCAGTAACCGTCACCTCTTGGCCCGGAAGAAGGTAGAGGTGGCGTTGGCCATCTATGATCCGAGCCTCCAGTTCAGCATCATCGCCCAACTGCCAACGGTAGGGATACCGTCGCCCGAAACTATTCCCCTCGAAATCTACCCCCACTCGGAAGGAGCCATCCGATTCGTGATACCCCAGGGTATTGAAGTTCTGAGTAGCCAGATACGTAGTTTCAGGGGGTGGCCCCTCGGTTCTTATGGGCACTGCTCCCACGTTCTCTACGGTGGCCCTGAAATAGAGAGTCCCCCCCAAAGGCAATATCGTGGGCCAGAACTCCACAAATTTCACCTCAGCCAGGGGGATACCTCCTTCCTCAACGGTGAGTGGTGTCTCCACTCTAAACGAGTTCCCTGCCGCATCGGTGGCCACGGCCACCACGGCGTATCTTCCGTCAGGCGGCGGAGGAGCCCCCCTATCGATCCCCCCATCGTAGTCGTACTCGATGATGCCCGGCTCCAGCTCCACCTTATGAGGGCCGATCAGGGGAGCCGACTCCTCCTCCACCCCCCACATCAATTTGGGTACCCCCACCGGGTACCTATGGCCTTCGGCGTCGAGGAGGTATACCTCCACCTCCGCTCTCTCCGTGAGGCGAAAGTTGATGGCCACCCGATCCCCTATCCCATCTCGGTTGGGGGTAAAAGAATCGGGGAAGACGGTGAAATCCAAGAATTGAGGAGGTGTGGTATCAGCCCCACTGATAGTGAGTTCCCCTTCCGCCCTCTCGGTGGCCCCCGTAGAGTCATCGGTTACCTCTACAACGTAGGTGTAGACGCCATCGGCCAACATACGCCCCTCGATCGTCCCTCCAAAGTAGACCTGATACTCCCCAGGGGAGCGGTGATTCCCCTGCCGGAAGTAATACTTCTCCCCTCGACTGTCCACGAAATAGATATCAAGGTGCGAGGGACGGGAGGTGGAGTATTTGATCCGGGTCACATCGTCCATCCCATCGGCGTTGGGAGATATCACTGGTGGGGCTACCTCCACCCCGTAGAGAAGGGGACGATTTAGACAGCCGACCGCTGCCAGTAGAAGGCCCACCGCTATCCCCATAAGATAAAGGCGAATTTTCAAGGCGCCCTCCCTCCTAAAACTCTATCAGAAGGCCCTCCCCTAGTCAAACTAAGGGGCCACCACCCGGATTTTAGTGGGCAAAACTATCCGATTGTCCAATACCCTGCCTTCGGTATCTAAAGCCGGGAGCCGCTCACCGGTGGAGGCGTCATATAGGCCCACCTCAAGGATATACTCCCCAGGTGGGGCGTCGGCTTCTACGACCAACTCGTACTCATCTATGATGAACTCTCCAGGTACCCAGCCGATGGTGGGGCGTGCCCCTCCTACGGGAAGGCTGTCCTTTTGGCCCCGCACCTGGTTCTCACGATCCAGGAGGTGGGTGAAAACGGTGTAGGACCTGTCTATAGGAGCCAGGGCCCACCAATAGAGGACGAGTTTGAAGCTATCGCCGGGCCGCACGCTATCCACCGTTAAGTCATAACCCACGAGGCTAACCAGTCCCCCTAGGCTTCCCTCCGCCAGCGTATATTGGGGAGAGGGCGGCTCGAAGATCCGCTCTGTTTCCTCGACTTCCAGAGTCATCAGCACGACGGTAGGCCCCACGAAGTTGCCCTGTTCATCGGCCACCCTGGCCCGCAATCGAGCCTTGCCAGGCTGAGGCTGCACGGGCCAAGCAGGGATCAGGTAGTCGTACTGGCCGCGGATCACCTCCCCCACCTGCCAGCGAGAAGTGGGATAGGACTCGGTACCAAGACGCCGCCAACCAACTACCTCCTGCCAGTGCCAGCCTTGGTAGTCACTTACGAGAATGAGATGAGTCCCTGTAATCCCCTCCGACATTTTCAGAGCGTCCACCCGCGACGAAACAGGGATATAATTCCCCCCCGCATCAAAGAACTCAAATATCACCCCGTAATCCTTCTCCATGGGAGCAAGAGCGCGCCAGAAAAGGGTAAAACTGATCTTGTCGCCCGCTTGAACCGGCTTCTCCTCCCAGTTGTAACCCAGAAGTTCGAGGCTATCAAAGGTCACCTGAAGAGGACGCTCTATCTCCCCCTCTACCTGGTCATAGGAGGTAACCACCTCTGATATGGGCACCTCTGCCATGCCGATGATCTTGCTCTTCCCCAAAGGAGTCCCCTTCTCGTCCAAGACATCTAAGCCTCTGGGATCTTCTTCGGTGTAGATACCTAGTTCTAACCAGTATTTGCCTGGGGGCGTGCCGGGGAGCGTCTCGATGGCGTGTCTACCAAAGAGTTTCTCGCCCGGGGGCCATCGCATAGTGGGGTACCAGTAACTGGCTGGCCGAGCATCAACCCGCCCCCAGTAGTGGCCTGCCTCATCGCGCAGGCGAAGGGAGATCTTGTAATCCTCCGTCATCTCCTTCAACCCCTGCCAATAGAGAATCACCTCAACTTCCCTTTTCATCCTCTCTGTTGGCAGGCTATACCCCAAAAGCCTGATCTCATCCCCGAAGTTCACGCTCACCGGATATTCGATCTGGGGCTGGCTAGAGAAGCGCACACCGGTTGGCAAGGCATAATGGTAGAGTTCGAGACCCCAGAAACCGCCTTCAAAAGGTAGGGGTTCCCCTTCCTCCTCAAGCATCATGGTGAGAAAGCCGTTGGGGTCTACCACCTCCTCCTGCCAGAGGAGGAGCCATGCCCCTTCTTTCCCAGCCAGTATCCGGTTCAGATCATCAGCCACGCTGTAGTTGAGAACCCGTTCCGTAGAGAGGGTGGGCTCATCTGGGATGGGGTACCAGTTATCTTGGTCGTAGTAGTAGGTGAAGACGGGGAAGAGATGGCCAGAGGTGAGTATGACCACCTCGTCATCCTGGATATGAGTCTGAATGTAGCGGGCTGCGCCGCGAAAATCGTCCTTAGTGAATCTGACATCGAAATAAGCGTTGAAGTCGCTATAGGCCGAGGTGATTACAAGGAAACAGAAAGAGGCCAAACCCAAAGAGAAAGGCAACCACCGCCAACGTTTGCCCCTCTCCAAGAGGCCAACCAGCCCTCCGGCCAGGATCAAGAAGAAAGCAGGCGAGGCGAGCATCAGGTAACGAGGGTGGAACTTTGGCCGCTGGTAGGAGATGAGGAAGAGGAGCAAAAGGGGGATGAAAAGATACAGGGTTAAGAAGAGGGAAGACCAACCCTTTGCTGGAAGGTTGCCTTTGTGAAGGGCGATAATGATGAGACCCAAAAGGATGAAGGCACCATAAACAAAGGCGATAGGCTGGGCCCTGGACTCTAGGATCGTGTGGCCGACACTAAAAAGGATGAGCGTCTTGCGGACGACTTCCGTGAAGACCAACTCCCCTCCCCAATAACTGACATCGGTGGCGTACCGCTGAAGCACAAACCCGCTCCAGGGAAGATAGGCGAGCACCACACCCCCTTGCGAAAGCAGCCCGGCCAGGAGCGTCTTGATTTCCCGGTTTACCAAGCACCAAGTCAGGAGGAAAAGCGCTTGGAAGGCCAAGACGAAGAAGGCGTAAAAATGGGAATATACAGCCAAGACGTTGACCAAGATATAGCCTCCCCATAGGAAGTTGGCCTTTCCTTCTAAGGCTCGGAGCAAAAGATAACTCGACAGAAGGCAGAGAAAGGTGACCAGGGTATACATCCTCGCCTCCTGTGAGTACCAGAGGTAAAGGGGAGAGATAGCCAAAAGTAAGGCAGCGAGCAAACCCGAAGCGGTGCCCATGAGCCTCCGCCCCAAGACGTAGATGAGGGGGACGGTGAGAAGGCCGAAGATTAGAGAAAAGAAGCGGAGAACGAACTCGCTATCTCCAAAGGGGCCAAGCCATAGATGGAGCAGATAATAATAAAGGGGAGGGTGGATATCCGACGCTGTGCGGGCCGTGATCTCGCCTAGGCTCAGGCGAGCCAAATAGACGCTGAACCCCTCATCGTACCAGAGGCTTTGGTGATCCAGACGATAGAGACACAGGGAGAAAGCCAGAAGTACGATTAACAAAAGCGCGACCTTGATAAGGCCAAGCCCTCCCCTTTCCACAGTTCAAAATGATAGCACGGCAGTGCCCTTCTGGCAATCGTTTACTTTTAGACAGAGTTGCCCTAAAATGGCTTTTAGATGCTCACCTATCAAGAGGCTCTAGGCTATATCTACAGTTTCGTCGATTACGAGAGAACCTCTCTGGAAGGCTCTCGCTACTTCGATCTCTCGCGCATCACGGCCCTTTTGGAACTCTTAGGCCAGCCGCACCGGCGATACAAAACGGTTCACATCGCGGGGACCAAAGGCAAAGGCTCCACCGCGGCCATGACAGAGAGCATCCTGAGGGTAGCGGGGTATAAGACCGGCCTCTTCACCTCCCCTCACCTCCATACCTATAGGGAACGTATCCAGGCCGGGGGGCAACTTATAACTGAGAAGCAAGTAGTAGCCTATGTGGAACGGCTGATCCCCCTAGTGGAGCGGTTCTCGGGGCTCACTACCTTCGAGATCACCACCGCCCTGGCTTTCTCCCACTTCGCCCAAGAGAGAATAGAATGGGCTATCTTGGAGACGGGGCTAGGCGGCCGCCTGGATACCACTAACGTCGTCGATCCAGCGGTGGTGGTCATCACCCTCATCGGATACGATCATGTCGATCTCCTGGGCCATAGGCTAAGCCAGATAGCCTTTGAGAAAGCGGGGATAATCAAGGAAGGAAGGCCGGTGGTCTCAGCCCCCCAGAGACCCACGGCTTTAAGGGTCATCAAGCAGGTCTGTCGAGAGCGAGGAGCACCCCTGACGCTGGTAGGTTGTGATTGGACCTGGGAGAGGAAAGGCTTTGATCTGAAGGGGCAAAAACTCGACCTTCATTGCCATAAGAAGCCCGATGCGGCCTCTTCAAACCTCTACCGGGATTACGCCAACCTTTCCATACCGTTTCTGGGAGCCCATCAGTTAGCCAATACTACCACCGTCGTGGCTACCGTGGCTGAGTTGGCGAGGCAAGGGGTAATCCTCTCTCGCGAGAATGTAGTAGAGGGGTTAAAGGCCACATCCTGGCCGGGTCGGCTGGAGGTACTGAACGAAGAGCCCCTGCTAGTGGTAGACGGAGCCCATAACCTAGAATCGTCTCAATCTCTGGCTAGAGCCCTGACTGAGTATCTAGATTTCCGACGGCTGATCCTCATCTTTGGTGCCTTGCATGGCCATGACTTCAAAGCCATCTTGAGACAACTCTTGCCACTGGCAGATCAGGTCTTCGTGACCCGGTCTCTTCACCCTCGGGCTATCGACACCAAAGTCCTGGCTCAGCAGGTCAAGGCTCTGGGCTACCGTTGCCAGATAGAGCCCCAGGTCGAGAAGGCCCTCTGGAAGGCTCTGAGCCAGGCTGCGAAAGGCGACCTGGTGTGCGCTACCGGCTCCCTCTCCGTAGCCGCCGAGGCCCGAGCGGCCTGGCTGGAAAGCCAGGGGATAGGTTTCGAACGAGATCCGCCCCCGGCCTCATCCGGGGGTTAATAAAAACCTTTAAGGAGTGGGCAATGTATTACGTATCTGTTCGTCGCCATTTCAATGCCGCCCATGGCCTACGCGGCTACGAGGGAAAATGTGAGAAGTTCCACGGCCACCGCTTTGAGGTGGTCGTCCGCGTGGCTTCAAGCCAACTAGACCGCCTAGGGATGGCCTATGATTTCAGACTCCTTAAGAAGGATTTAGACCCCATCATCGACCGGCTCGATCATGCCAACCTCAACGAGACTCCCCCCTTCGACGAGATCAACCCCAGTTCTGAGAACATTGCCCGCTTCATCTACGATGAACTCAAAAAGAGCCTTAAAGTGGGCTTGGAGTCGGTCGAGGTCTGGGAGTCGCCGGACGCTTGGGTCACTTACCGAGGATAGCCATGCCTCGAAGAGATAGGGGGGCTCAATGGAGGAACTGAAAGAAAAGATCTTAAAGGAAGGAAAGAACCTGGGCAGTGGTATCCTTATGGTAAATACATTCTTGACCCATCAGATCGATTCCCATCTCATGGTGATCGCCGGCCGGGAGATAGCCGATCGCTTCTGGCATTATCGCCCCACCAAAGTCCTCACCGCCGAGATATCGGGCATCGCCCCAGCCGTACAAGCGGGGGTCTTCCTTGGGGTGCCGGTGGTCTTCGCTCGCCGTGTCAAATCGATCACCATGCCCGATGAGGTCTACATGCGCACCGTCCCTTCCCATACCAAAGGGGGGACCGCCGACCTGATAGTAGCCGCCGAGATGATCACTCCCCAAGATCGCATCCTCATCGTGGATGACTTCCTGGCCACAGGACAAACTATCGAGGCCCTGGCCAGCATAGTTGAAGAGGCAGGAGCGAAACTGGTAGGGATAGGCGCAGTCATCGAGAAATCGTTCGAAGGCGGTCGAGAAAGGCTGGCCCGTCTGGGGGTCCCCATCGAGGCCCTGGCTATTGTGGAGAAGATGGAAGGGAACGAGATCATACTGAGATAACTCCTCTCCCCAAGGCTAGTGTCTCTTATTCACTGGTCAACATCTTCAAGATCTCTTCTAGTCTCCTGGGCCATGCTTCGTCCCAAAGTGAGAAAGCCATCGTCACGCGGTTTCCTCGTTTCCACGCCCCCGGGGACAGAATTACCTTCTTCTCCCGGGCTAACTCGATGATGATACGGCCCTTATCTGTGGATATGGCCCGTACCTCCCCTTCCCAGCCCAGGACACGCAGCCGCAAAAGATAGAGAAGGTTCTGGGCTGCTTGCGGGAGGGAACCGAAGCGATCCTGAAGTTCTTTCCTCATCTCCTCCACCTCATCGATGGTGGTAAGACCTGCCAGCCGACGGTAGAGGCCTAGCCGCAGGCTCTCATCCTCAACATACCATTCGGGAAGACGAGCCTCCAAAGGGAGATCTATAGAAGGCCACAAGAGGGGAGCAGTCGAGGGCTCAAGGCTCCTCCTCACCAAGGCCCCTTCTTCGACCTCGCGCCCCTCTTTCAAGGCTTGTACCGCCTGGGCTAGAAGCCGACAATAGAGGTCGAAACCGATTGCGCTTATATGTCCATGCTGCCTGCTCCCCAGGATATCCCCCGCTCCCCTAATCTCCAAGTCCCTCAGGGCGATCCTGAACCCCGAACCTAGTTCGCTAGCCTCCTGGATGGTTTGAAGCCTCTCCCTCGCCTCATCGCTAAGGTAGCCTTCGTCATATAGAAAATAGGCGTAGGCCCGGGAGGAACTCCTGCCCACCCGGCCCCGTAACTGGTAGAGTTGGGCCAAGCCAAACCCATCAGCCCGGTTGACGATGAGGGTATTTACATTAGGTATGTCTATGCCGTTCTCGATGATGGAGGTACAGACTAAGATGTCATACTGACCATCGGCGAACTCCAGCATGGTGCGGGCCAGTTCCCCTTCATCCATCTGTCCGTGGGCGACGGCTAGGGTGGCCTCTGGCACAATCCTCCCCAGCCGTTTAGCCGCCTGGCGAATCCCTCGCACGCGGTTGTGAACGAAATAGATCTGCCCCCCCCGATCCAACTCCCTAAGTATAGCCCGCCGGATGAGAGCCTCATCATAGGAAGAGAGCTGGGTCACCACGGGAAGCCTCTCCTCGGGAGGGGTATCGATGGTGCTCATATCCCGCACCCCGGTCAAAGAGATATATAGAGTCCTGGGTATAGGGGTAGCAGTCAAGGTCAAGACGTCGACCTCATGGCGCATCTCCTTGAGCCGCTCCTTATGAGCCACGCCGAACCGCTGCTCCTCGTCCACGATTAGTAGCCCAAGATCCCGGAAAGCCACATCCCGAGAGAGAAGGCGGTGGGTGCCGATGACTATCTCCAGGCTCCCCTCCCTGAGACGACGAAGGATGGCCGCCTGCTCCCGGAGGGAGCGGAAGCGGGAAAGCATCTCCACCTCCACGGGGAAGGGGCGTAGACGACGCGCGAAGGTCCGATAATGTTGCTGGGCTAGGATGGTGGTAGGTACCAATACAGCCACCTGCTTCCCATCCATCACCGCCTTGAAGGCTGCCCGCAAGGCCACCTCCGTCTTCCCATACCCCACATCGCCACAGATGAGCCGATCCATGGGCTTTGACTTCTCCATGTCGGCTTTGGTCTCCTCCAGGGCCTTCAGTTGGTCGTCCGTCTCCAAGTAGGGAAAGGAGGCTTCTAGATCCCTCTGCCAAGGGGTATCCGAGGAGAAAGCATGGCCCTCTACCACCTCTCTGAGGGAATAGAGTTCCAGGAGTTCCTGGGCGATATCTTCCACCGCTCGCTTGGCCCGAGCCTTAACGCGGGCCCAATCGGTGGTCCCCAGACGGTCGATACGCGGCGGCCTATCCTGGGCCCCTACATATCTTGAGAGGCGATCCGCCTGATAGGTGGGCACATAGAGGCTGTCCCCCGCCGCATACCCCACATGCAGATATTCGCTCTCGAGGCCATCGGTGGCCAGGGTGACCAGCCCCTTGAAGACGCCGATGCCATGGTCGATATGGACCACATAGTCGCCCTCCCTCACATCGGCGAAGAAACTCTCCCTGGCCGAAGGCCTGGGTCGGGCAAGGCGACGGGGCTTCGCCTTCGCCCAGCCAAAGATCTCGCCATCGGTAAGGAGAACCAGATGGCCCTTAATCTGCCAGCCTCGGCTCAACTCCCCCTGAACCAGACCCAAGGCTCCGGGGCCAGGTATTTCTGTCATCCCCTCGCTAGGAATCAAGGAGGTCCCCCACTCGCTATATATCTCCGCTAAGCGCGGGGTCTGTCGCGAAACCAGGACCACACGCCTCTTTGAACCCCGCATCTCCAGGGTATCGACAACTAACTCCTCCAGAAGCCCCCCGTAGGAAGGGGAAGGGGCAAAAGAGGAAGCGAGTTCTGACTCCTCCCCAAGGCAAAATCCAAGAGAAAGGCATCGTGATAATCTTGCCTGGACCTCCTCTTGAGTGAAGCAGGGCGACTCCATCCAGGATGGCAGTTCCCCCCTCGCCTCCAGAACCTGGTGGAGATCTTCCATCTCGCCTTCTAAGTCGGATAGGGCCCGCTCGATCCCCGAAGGGTCATCTAGGATGATAAGCGCTTGGGGGAGATGATCGAAGAGGCTTCCTGGCTGATCGTAAAGGAGGGGGAGGTAGAACTCTAGACGAGGAAAGACCTCGCCCCGGGAGAGGGCTGCCAGTTCTTCGCTCCACTCCTCTGCCACTTGGGGGTTCAAAGAAGAAAGATCATATCTTTGCCGTCGGTCGGCATCTTGGGGCAAGGCCTCTCGGGCGACGGTTATGGTAACCGAGGAGAGGTGCTCCCTTGAGCGTTGGGTAGCCGGATCGAAGGTGCGCAGAGATTCGATCTCCTCCCCCACTAACTCAATCCGCACCGGTTCCGCGCTGCCAGGAGGGAAGATGTCGATTATCCCCCCTCGGACACTGAAGGTTCCCGGCTCCTCAACGATGCTTATCGGCTTATAGGCCAAACGGAGCCAGAGGGAAAGGAGCCTCTCTCTAGAGACCTCTTCTCCTAGACTTAGCCGGTGCACGCCTTCAAGAAAGACGGGGCGCGGAATGGTCTTTTGGGCTAACCCCCGAGCCGTGGTTATAAGAACGGGAGCGCAACCCTCACCCCAACCCACATCGCTTACAGTTGCGGCCAAAGCCTCGAGCCGTTCCTGGATCGTCTCCCTATCCCAAGGGATCCTCTCGTAAGGCAAAAGATCGGGCTCCCTGAAAAAGTAGATCTCAGGTTCAGGGGACCAAATAAGAAGTTGATCGTAGATCTCCTGAGCCCGATCTCGCCGTGGGGCAACTACCAGAAGGGGAACGGCAAGATGTCGCCTGAGGGTGGCAATGAAATAGGGGCGGGCCGCCTCAGGGATGGCGAGGAGAGAAAGGGGCTTCCCCTCGACCAAACCTCTCAGGAAGTCGCTATAGCCCGGTAACCTATCGACCAAAGATAGAAGGCCCGATAGTTTCAACTCCCCTCCCGGTTGAACCGCTCCATGGCCCTCAAGAGCCCTTCCCTAATTATGCACTCCACGGCATCGGCGATCCTGCCGTAACCTCTTTCCATGATGGCCCGCTCCTCTGCGGTAAAGGGGCTCAAAACGTACTCTTGAGGGTCCTCCTCTTTTCGCCCTATCCCCACCCGCAGCCGAGGGACCTCCGGGCCGAGAAGATCGATAATGGAGGTCATCCCCTTATGTCCCGCGGCGCCACCCTGCTCCCGAATGCGGATCTTGCCCAAGGGGAGGTCCAGATCATCGTAGATGACGAGGAGGCGATCTAAGGGTAGCCCATAACGCCTAAGTAGAGGGGCCACCACCTCGCCGCTTCTGTTCATGTAGGTGAGGGGCTTCAAGAGAGCCACCTTGTGACCTTCTATCTCCCCTCTAGCCAGAAGGCCCTGACCCCGTGCTTTCCTAAAAGATAAGCAGTGGCGCTTGGCTAGATAATCCAACGCTTGGAAGCCCACGTTATGGCGGGTAAAAGCGAACCGCTCTCCGGGGTTCCCCAACCCCACGATGAGCCAATGTGGCTTCTCTAGCCTTCGTAACCTCACCATCTATCCTCAACACCTCAAGGGGCTAGCCTAGAAGACCAGCCCCTACAAGATCGCTTATCTTAAGAGGGTCAGAGGAGACGTCTTATCAGGTTGACGATAATTATGAAGGCGAAAAGGACACCAGCCACCAAAGCCCCGAAGAGGAAATAGTTGAAGACGATGTCCATATCGGGGAGGGTTATACTGGACGGCACTTCCGGCAGGGAGGTCCGAGTAGCGACCAGGGTTGGTGTAGGGGTGAAACGAACAACTGTAGGTTGGACGACCACTACCGTAGGGGTGATTAGCACCACCGTAGGCGTAGGGGTGGGGGTCTCGGTGGGAGTAGGGGTAGCGGTCGGTTCGGCATTGGCCACCACCACCTGACGCGGGGGTGTATCCTTGTAGTTACCGTCTTGATAAGCAGCCCTCAGATAGAGATTATAAGTTCCATCGGGCACGGTGGTCGTATCCCAGGTACCTAATAGCCCGTCCCTAACCTCCCGTTCCGAATATACGATCTGATGCCAATCCTGGGGTGCGCTGAGGGGGGCATAATAGATCATATACTTCCAAAAGATGGAAGGGCCGCCCAAATAGGCGCTCCCTCTGATCTCTATCGTGCCCCTCAATCGGGCATTGGCTACGGGAGAGGTAATCTCCCAAATAGGCTCTTGCTGGGGAGGATAAGGGGAAGGTGCTGCCTGCGACGTAAGACTTGACTGGACGAACAGGAACAAGAAAAACAAAAGTATAGATAAAGACTTTCTCATATTTAAAAGTTTAGCATAGAAGGTAGGAGGGAGCAACTTAAGAAGGGCTGGGCCCATCTTTGCCAGCCCAAGATTATTAGGCTTCCCACTTTTTGATCAATAGGCTTCCGTTCTGGCCGCCGAAACCGAAGGCGTTGATTAACCCCACATCCACACGGGCTGGCCGAGCCACGTTGGGGACATAATCTAGGTCGCACTCCGGATCGGGGGTCTCCAGATTTATGGTGGGCGGAAGGAGGCTATCCTCCATGGCCTTCACCGTAGCGATGATAGAGATAGAGCCCGCCGCTCCCAACATATGGCCCACCATCGACTTATTGGAACTGATGGGCACACGGTAGGCAGCCTCGCCGAAGACCACCTTTATCGCTTTGGTCTCCGAGATATCGTTTAGAACCGTGGCTGTACCGTGGCTGGCGATATAATCGACCTCTGAGGGGTTTATCCCCGCCTCCCGGATGGCTAGGCTCATAGCCCGAGCCGACCCCTCTCCATCAGGCTCCGGGGCAGCGATATGGTAGGCGTCCTCGGTGAAGCCGTAGCCCAAAACCTCAGCATAGATACGTGCCCCTCGCTTGAGAGCGTGCTCTAGAGTCTCCAAGACCACGACCGCTGCCCCCTCCCCCATCACCGTCCCATCGCGCTGGGCATCGAAGGGACGACAGGCTTTCTCTGGCTCCTCGTTTCGCGTGGAGAGGGCACCTATCCTGCTGAAGGCTACTATAGCCACGGGGGTCATGGTCGATTCGGAGCCGCCGGCGATCATCACCTCCACATCGCCCCGCTGCAGCCGCCTAGTAGCCTCCCCCACAGCCACTACCCCCGTGGCGCAAGCCGCCACCGGAGCGTTGGTCGGACCTTTTATCCCTAGGCTGATGGCGACCTGACAAGGGGCCGTGCTGATGAGGATGGAAGGCAAAGCGGTAGGCTTAACCCGGCGAAACCCCTCTTGCGAGAGGATCACGGCTTGTTCTTCGACCACATCTACTCCTCCGGCTGCGCTCCCTATCTCCAAGCCCACCTTCGTTGCATCCTCCCTCTCCATATCCAACCCCGCGTCCTCAAACGCCATGGCCACCGAAGCCATGGCTAATTGGATAAAGCGAGAGGTTCGCCTCGCCTCCTGTCTATCCATATAATTTTGGGGATCGAACCCCTTCACCTCAGCCGCGATCTTGGTGGGGTATTCTTCCGCATTGAACAGGGTAACTGGCCCCACCCCAGACCTCCCCCGGATGATACTATCCCAGAAATCGGCCACCGATAGACCTATCGGCGTAACCGCTCCCATCCCGGTGATCACTACTCTAGTATAGTCTGCTTTCATCGCTTTTCTCCCTGATTTCGCTACCTCATTATAACACGAAGGGAAAAGGAAGGCTACGAATAAGAGTTGACCACACTTCATCTCAATGTTATACTTTTCCCAGGTCAATGGATCGATTTGGCGTAACCTTATGTCCCCTGGGGTGTTTCTATTTTTAGCCTTCCCCAGGGTATCTGGGGAGTTACAGAGTTGTCTGAAGAGGAGTTGATAGAGAGAGCCAAAAGGGATCCCGGGGCTTTTGGCCTTCTCTACGAGAGATATGTAGATCAGATATATCAATATATCTTCTATCGCACTGGAAACCGCCAGGACGCTGAGGATCTGACAGCCAGGACATTCTTCCGAGCCCTGGCCAAGATCGATGGCTATACTTATAAAGGGGTGCCATTCTCCGCCTGGCTCTACCGTATCGCTCACAACTTAGTAGCCAACTGGCACCGAGACCGACAACACCGCCATCTGGTCCCCCTGGATGAGATGGTGGTCAAGACCACTGGTCGGCGCGCTCCAGAGCGGTTAGTGGAAAAAAACGAAAGGGAGCATGCCCTCCGCCAAGCGATCTCCCGGCTGAGCGGGGACCGTCAGGAACTCTTGATCCTCAAGTTCGCCGAGGGGATGAGCAATGCGGAGATCGGAAAGGTTATGGGACGCAGTGAAGGAGCCATCAAATCGCTTTACCATCGTACCTTGGTGGCTCTGAGAAAGGATCTTGAATTTAGGGGGTTCTAAAAGATGATCAAGATTGTCACCGACAGCACATGCGACATGCCAGCGGATTGGTTCCGCGAGTATGACATCACCGTGGTGCCCATCAACATCCAGTTCGGCACAAAGACCTACCTGGAAGGAGTCACCATAGATCAGAGCACCTTCTACAAGATGATAAAGGAGACGGGGATCTTCCCCACCACCTCCCAGCCCTCAGTAGGGCAATTCACCGAGATATATCGCCAACTGGCGAAGGATGCGGACTTCATTATCTCCATCCACGTAACGGGGAAACTGAGCGGTACCTGCCAATCGGCGGAGATGGCCAAACGTGAGGTAGCCGATGAGGTAGGGGTCCATGTCTTCGACACCTTGGGAGGCTCAGCGGGGATGGGCTTCATGTGTGTTGAGGCCGCACGGATGATTAAGGCCGGAAAGAGCACAGAGGAGATACTGGATCGCCTGGAGGTCATGAGAGAAAGGGTCAATATTTTCTTGACCCTGGATACCTTGGAGTTCGTGCGTCGGAGCGGGCGAGTGGGGGCCCTCAAGTTCGCCTTTGGCTCTCTTCTCAATCTAAAGCCGATCGTGGTTTTGAAGGAAGGGCTCTTGGAAGCGAAGGAGAATCTGCGCTCTCGGAAGAAGGCCATTGCTAGGCTTTTGGAACTGACGGAGGAGGCTGTGGGCACCTCCAAGCCCGTCAACCTAGCCGTGATCCACGCCGAGGCCCCGGAGGCCGCAGAAGAGATATTAGAGCGAGCCAAAGCCTCCTTCAACTGCCAGGAGTCCTTCATCGATGACTTGGCCATATCCCTTGCTGTCCAATTCGGCCCCGGAACGGTGGGGCTGGTATCTTATCAAGTGTGAGAAAAGGTATGGAAAGATGAATAAACAACTCTTGATAGAACTGGTGGCTGCCCTCGCCAAGAGGTTAGACAGAGGACACAGGCAAAGGGCTGATTACCTTCCCCACGAAGAGGATATCTCTCTCGGGCTAGCGGAGGAGGTTAGGAAGATCCTGAGGCCGGTCAAACCTGCGGTCTCCTTTCGGAAAGATCTGCGAAGTCGGCTGGAGATAATAGCCCAAAAACGAGTGATCCTTGAACCCCGGCACCGACGGCCATGGCTCTTCTTCCTAGTGGCCGCTGCACTGGGGTCTACCCTCTCCGCCCTTGGGTTATTAGCCTACTTCCTCACTTCCCGTTTTAAGCGGCCCCAGCCAACCTCCTAAAAGTTACAGGGTGGGTAATGAGAAGGCCAAGCCCAAACGGCTTGTCCTTTTCGTTCATCCTCTCGTGCCTGCTGCCCTTCTTGAATCCCCGCTCCCGCCTCCACCGCCTTCTGCACGATGAGGTGGTCGAAATTAGCCCTCATAACCGTCCAGTCCCCTATCTCACCCAGATCTGCCTCGAAGGGAGTGATGAGCAGAAGGCGCATATGCCCCGCACTACCTGGCTCTCAAAGGCCTGGCTGGGGTCGAAATCCAAAAATTGGGCTACCTTCACCGGAAGCCCACCAGCGCACACCTTCGGCCGAGGAAGTTGCTCCTTCTCCAGGATCAACACTTAAGGCCCTTTTTGGCCAACTCATAGGCGCAACCCCCCACGGCCGGTCCAACGCCCACCACTAGACAGTCGTAGATGGCCTTCATTCGAGGGCTCCCAACACCTCCTCTTGCCGGGCCCACATCCGAACCCTTTTTTCCGGCGTCTCGTCCTCGTACCCCAAAAGGTGTAAGAGGCCATGCAGGAAGAGAAGATCTATCTCCTGGGCCACGGAATGGCCCTGCTCCCGGGCCTGCGATTTAGCCCGGGGATAAGAGATGACTATATCCCCCAAATATTTAGCCGGGGAAACGAACCCTTCTACCTCTCCCCCAAAGGCTAAGACATCGGTGGGCTCATCTACCCCCCGGTAACGGCGATTCAACTCTCTTATCCCCTCGTCGTCGGCAATAAATAAGCCCAACTCCAAAGATTGGGCTACTCCCTCCAGACGAAGGGTTTCCACCGCTAGGTGGTGGAGACGCTCCTCATCGACCTCACCCTCGATCTGAGGGTCTAGTTGAATCGCGAGATCCACCCTCGGCGCTCGCATCTCCGGGTTCCTCTTCTTCGGGATACTTTATGCGGGGATGATAGACGCCCTCTAATACTTTGACGAACGTCTCCCTGACCTTTTCCAGATCCCGCAGTGTGAGATCGCTATTGTCCAACTGGCCATCGGAGAGCCGGCGTTCCATGATCTGTCGCACGATCTTCTCCATCTCCTCCGGGGTCGATGGCCTCTCGGCGCGAATGGCAGCCTCCACCCCATCGGCCAGCATGAGTGTCGCCGTCTCTCGACTATGAGGCCTAGGACCAGGGTAGCGGAAACCCTCCTCCCGCACCTCTTCCCCCCCTTCCTGAGCCTCGTGGTAGAAGTAATCCTGTCGAGTTGTCCCGTGATGCTCGAGGACGAAATCCAAAATCGCCTGGGGGAGGCCGTATTTGGGGCCTAACTCTAGCCCATCCTTCACGTGGGAGATGACGATCTGGGCACTGGTCTTAGGATCAAGCCGCTCATGGACGTTGACCCCCTCTCCCTGATTCTCCACGAAGAAGTAGGGACGCCGTATCTTGCCCACGTCGTGGTAATAGGCTCCTACCCTAGTCAAGAGAGGATCGGCCCCTATCGCCTCCGCCGCCTGCTCGGCCAGATTGCTCACCATCAGGCTATGATGGTAACTGCCCGGTGCCTTCAACAAGAGCTCCTGGAGTAGGGGATGGGTGGGCCGGGCAAGTTCCAGCAACTGAAAGGCGGTGGTAATGCCCAAAAGGTTCCCTAGGACATAAAAGCCGGCCAAGGTGAGGCTAGCGGAGAGGCCGCCGTTGGCTACCCCTGTTCCAAGAAGGGTGAAGATGCCCACTAAATCGCGATCCTGCTCTAGAAGACGAAAGATAAGGACTACACCAGCATTTGTGAGGGCCACGTAGACCCCTGCCCAGAGGAAGGAGTTAAGCCTCTCGATGCGATGGAGACGCAGGGAGGATACGGCCCCTCCGGCGAAGCCCAAGACCGCTAACTCTAAAGAGTGGCCGATGAAGCCCAATAGGAGACTCAAAAGAGCGGTGGTGAGGATAGCGAGATGGACATCCACGAGCGCCGCAAGCAACATGGAGGTGGCTGCCAGGGGAAAAAGGTAGGCGATAACGACATGTCCTGGCACCATCAGTTTAGCCCCCAACACCGAGAAGATGAAAAGGAAACCCAAAAGGGAAACCTTACGCCTGCTATCTAGGAAGGCGGGACGCAAACGATAGATATAGACCACCAAGATGGAGACCATGATCAAAACCAATAGAACCTGAGCGGCGATCTCTCGCCACTCTATGGTAACCTGGAGCAGGCCAAGGGCCTCAAGAGCCTCCCAGGCCAAAGGAGTAGTGACATCTCCCTCTCGAAGGATGATCTCCCCCTTCTCAATAGTCACTTGAACCGGCTGGATGCTCTGACGAGCGGCAACCTTGGCCTCCTCAGTCTTTTCAGCGTTGAAGAAACTGGTGGGGACGATGAAGTTCTTGCACCATCCCTCCACCAGTTTCGCCTGGGTGGGCGAGAGAGCCAGACTTATGTAGCCCGCTACCTGCCGTTTAACCTCCGTGACCTGATCGCTCCGGATATCTTGCCTCAGGATCTCGTCCAAGACGTTGAGGCTCTCGGCCACCACCTCACCCCATAGCTCCTCCTCCAAGGTAACGGTATCGCTGATCACAGAGATAGGCAGCGTAACATCCCGGATGGCACGCACCATCTCGATCTTTTCTTCCAGGGTAGCGTACTCGTCATGCCGGACGGAGTCCACGTAATCGAACACCTGACGAGCCTGGGCTATCGCTTGCCTAGCGATCTCCGGATCGGCTGCATCATAGACATCCTCCACCGCCTCCTCGGCCTTCTGCCGTTCCTCCTGGGTCTTTATCTCGCTGGTATAGGTGATCTCTCGCGGCGCACGCAGATCCACAGGACTCACATCGTCCACCTTCAGATCCACCCTGCTGGGCAAGAACTGGAAGACGAGGATGAAACTGGTCACCAGGACGAGGATGAACCCTAAAATGGTGGCCCTTAGAATTCTGGATCGCGTTACGCCCGAAATCGATCTCTCTCCCATCTGGCTCCCCAAAGTTGTGTTCGACATCCTCTCTTGGACCTGAGGCCCTCAGGACCGAAGGAAAGCATCAAAAGGAATAAGCGCCTCTACCGGCGCTCTCCAACTACCCAAAAAACTCCGCTAGACTAAGCGCCTCCGCATAGGATCTCGCGCACCACCTGGCTCACAACCCCTCCCTCAGCCCTCCCCTTCACCCGGGGCATCAGCGCCCCCATAACTCGGCCTGTCTGAGAGATATCGCTGGCTCCTAACTCCTCGATCACCTCTCGGGCCAAACCCTCTATCTCCTCCCGAGAGAGTCGAGCCGGAAGATACCCCATTATTATGGCCAGTTCTGCCCCCTCCTGGGCTACCAGATCCTCTCGTTTTGCTTTCGCAAATTCGGCAATGGCATCGCGGCGCCGCTTAGCCTCAGCGGCCACCACCTGCAACATATCATCCTCGCTCAACTCTTTCCGCGTAGGGCCTACGCCTGCCTTGGCCTCTTTCTCGGAAGGGATCTCCCCCTTATGGATGGCATCCAAAAGCAAACGAAGGGTGGTCTTCCTCCGCTCATCCTTGGCTCTCAATGCCTCCTTCAAATCCTCAGTTAAGCGCTCTTTGAGGCCCATACACTCCTTTCGCCGTTGCACTATAAGAATTATACGCTAGAGAGGGGCCTTTGTAAAGGCCCCCTCCCTCTACTTGGTAACCTCTCTTACTAGCGGTGCAGACCGATAGATCAATTGCTCCGGCAATTGCAGCGGAGCAGACCGTTCACCCTGGCGGCCACCGCATAGGCCGGCCCCCTAGAAGATGAACGTGGAGGTGGTCTATCGACTGTCCGGCGTCGGGCCCGCAGTTTATCACTAGCCGATAGCCTCTGAGGGCGATCCCTTCCGCCTGGGCCAAATCGTTGGCTACGCAAACCGCCTTCCAGATCAACCGGGCGTGCTCAGCACAGACAGAGGCCACATTGGGGATATGCTCATTGGGGACGACTAATATATGGGTAGGGGCCTGGGGGTGTTCGTCCCGAAAGGCGGTGATCGCCTCATCTTGATAGACGATCTTGCCAGGGGCCTTCCCAGCCACAATCGCGCAGAATTCACACTCCATCCTTTCCCTCCCCATGAAAGCCCTTGCGGGCCTACAACTTATAGCCGATCTTCCGCAGGAACCACTTTCTCTCTTCCACATCCTCGGGGGTCTCTACCCCCGCCGACCGCGCGCCATCTATCACTCCCAATATACCCCGCCCCTGGTCCGTCTCCGCCACCACTACTTGGACGTTATTAGCCGTGCCACAAAATATGGTGCACACCTCGGGCACACGCTTGATGGCGTTGAGCACATTGATGGGATAGGCATCCCTCAGGAAGATGATAAAGGAGTGGCCCGCGGAGAGAGCAAGAGCGTTCTTCTTTGCCAGTTCCACCAACTCTGGGTCGGTGCCACTAGCCCGCACCAGACAAGGGCCCGAAGATTCGCAGAAGGCGATGGCGAACTTCACCCCAGGAACGGAGTTGACCATCGCCTCGTGGATATCCTCCACCGTCTTGATAAAGTGGGATTGCCCTAGGATGAGATTCACCTCGGCAGGTTTCTCCAACTCAACCAGCGAAATCTGCATCTTCGCCATGATCGCCCTCCTTCTTAAGGCTTTAGTTTGAGCCCCTCCTTACCAAACATATCCGAGGCGATGATGAACCTTTGTATCTCGCTTGTGCCCTCATAGATGCGAGTGATGCGTGCATCCCGGTACATCCTCTCGATGGGGAGGTCTCGCACGTAGCCGGCTCCTCCGTGGATTTGTACCGCCTTATTGGTGGCCCGATAGGCCACCTCTGAAGCGAAGAGTTTGGTCATAGCCGCCTCCCGCCGGAAGGGCTGCCCCTGATCTGCCATCCAGGCGGTGCGATAAACGAGGAAGCGGAGGGCCTCGATCTCGGTGGCTATATCCGCAATCATCCATTGGATGGCCTGCTTCTCTGCGATGGGCCCCCCAAACTGCTCTCGGGTCTGGGCGAACTCGATACTCGCTTCTAGCGCTCCCTCCGCCGCTCCCAAGGAGATAGCCCCTATCCCCAACCGCCCATAGTCCAAAGTTTCAAGGGCTATAGCCAGCCCTTTCCCCTCCTCTCCACCCAGGATATTCTCCTCGGGCACCGCACAATCGTCGAAGAATAGCTGGTTGGTAGGGCATCCTCTTATCCCCATCTTCCTCTCTCGGCGACCCACCTTGAAGCCCGGCATCCCCCTCTCCACTATGAAGGCGGTGATGTCCCGTGCTCCAGCCCCTGGGGTTGTCTTGGCGAAGACGGTAAATATATCGGCTATCTCACCGTTGGTGATCCAGATCTTGCTGCCCCGCAGGAGGTAATGTCCATCCCTCTTCACCGCTATGGTCTCAACCTTAGCCGCGTCGGAGCCTACCCCCGGTTCTGTCAGACAGAAGGAACCGATCTTCTCCCCTCTAGCCAAAGGGGTCAGATATTTTCTTTTTTGCTCCTCGGTGCCCCCCAGATAGATAACGTTGGCCGCCACGCCGGTATGGACAGTCACGATGCTGGCCGTGGCTAGGCAGACCTTGCCCAACTCCTCCAAGAGAAGACAGTGGCCCAAAACTCCAACCCCTGCCCCCCCATACTCCGGGGGAAAAGGCAAGCCCAAAAGTTCCATCTCCGCCATCTTCTTGAGAGTTTCGATAGGGGTCCTCTCTTCCCGGTCGATGGCGTCGGCCAAGGGCTTCACCTCATTCTGAGCGAAATCCCGGAAGAGTTCCTGGAACATCTGCTCTTCTTCACTGAGGGCAAAATCCATACAAACCTCCTACTCTAAGCCCAGACACCGGCTTAGAAGCCGAATTTATTCGCGCGCCATAAATTAATCTACCAGCCCTGCCTTCCGTCTCTGATCTCGGATATAGGCGATAATGTAGGCAAAGATGACTCATCATGCTTTACATACTGATAGCCTCTCGTCCAGAAATGGTTGCTCCTCATATCCAGTTTGAGATCAGGAAAGCGTTGAAAGATCCTTCTAGCAGTGGCGCCTTTCAGATTCTTGACTATCCTGGAGAGATCCTCCCACGGCGGTTTGGTCAAGAGAAGATGTATATGATTGGGCATTGTTTCCATAACAACGATGTTGTAACCCCTTTCCCCCGCAATCTCCTCCACTAACTCACGGAAGTAGGCCTCAATCTCTCCTATCAGGGCTTTCTTCCCTCGATAAACCGTAAATACAACATGGAAATAGATGGGCTCATATTTGCTCATAACAAACCTAGAATGAATTCTAGGGCTAAGCCCAACCCGTTCGACTTAGAGGCCGAAGTCATTGGCGCCCACGCTCCGAAAGGGGTCGACTCACAATCAACTACCGATCCACGAACTTGGGCTGTCGCTTCTCCAAGAAGGCGGTGAGTCCCTCCTTCGCATCCTCGCTGCCTGCCAGGCTGGCCATCTTCTCGGCCTCGATCTCCAGCCCCTCCTCTAAGGTGGTCTCCATCCCTTCATTCACCGCCTCCAGGGCCGCGGCTATAGCTAGTTTGCCAAAGGAGGCGATCTTCTTTGCCAAGCCCATGGCTGTACGGACCACCTCCCCGGCCGGAACAGCCTTGTTCACTAAGCCGATATTGGCCGCCTCGGCCCCCGAGATCCTAGCCCCAGTGAGTATCAACTCCAAAGCCCGCCCCTTGCCCACGATGCGAGGGAGGCGCTGGCTCCCCCCAAAGCCAGGGATGAGGGCGAAGTTTATCTCTGTCTGGCCAAGTTGGGCCCGGTTGTTGCAGATGCGGATATGACAGGCCATGGCTAACTCCAGGCCACCTCCGAAGGCATAGCCGTTGATGGCCGCGATTATCGGCTTCTTGGCCCCCTCTATTTTCACTGTCAGGGCCTGCCCTCTCCTCATCATCTCCCGAGCCCCTTCAGGGCTCTGGATGGTGACCATCTCGTTTATATCCGCCCCAGTGCTGAAGGCGTACTGGCCACCACCGGTGATGACTATGGCCTTAACCTCATCGTTGGCTAAGAGTTCATCTAAAGCGCTGTTCAACTCGGTCATCGTGGCGGTGTTGAGGAAGTTCATGGGTGGGTAGTCCAAGGTGAGGAGGGCCACCCGGTCATCGATGGAGATCTTGACATACTTTCTTTCAGCCATATATCTTCTCCTTTCTAAGGTTTCTATAAGAGCCCGCAGGCTACTGCTTCACTATCTAGGCTATCCTGCATGTTCCAGGAAGCCCTTTCCAGTCTTCACGCCTAAATGGTTGGCTTTAACCTTGAGGCGCAGGAGTTGAGCCGGCCGGAACCTCTCCCCAAGCTGAGCCTCGAACCCCTCTAACTGAGCCAACACCTTATCCAGCCCCATCTCGTCGGCGATGGCTAAGGGGCCCATGGGTGTATCTCCCTTCCTCATGCCCGTCCCGGCCATCATAGCCATATCGATATCCGCAGGGGAGGCGATATTCTCTTGGAGGCACAGGGCTGCCTCGTTGATGAGGGGCAAGAAGCACCTCTCCACGCTGAAAGGGGTCCCTCTTATCCCGGTCTCCGCCTGGATCTGGGCGATCATCTCCTTCACCGGCTCGTCGGTCTCGCCAGCATAGCCATAGAAGCCTCCTCTTGTCTTCTCGCCCAGCCTTCCAGCCTCCACCAGCCGCTGTAAGAGAAGGGGTGGCTTCATCCGCTCCCCATAAGCCTCGTGCATCGTCTTGCAGACCGACCAAGCGACATCCAACCCCAAATTGTCTGCCAGGATGAAGACGCCCATGGGCATCCCAAACTTGGTTACCGCCCCGTCGATCTCCTCAGCGGTGGCTGCCCCCTCTTGGAGACAATAGACCGCCTCGTTAAGGAAGGGGATAAGCAACCGGTTGACCAAGAAGCCGGGACACTCCTTGACCACCACGGGGATTTTCCTCAGGCTCTCAGAGAAACTCACCACCGTATCTACCGTATCCTGGGAGGTGTCGAGGCTAGGGATCACCTCCACCAGTTTCATCACATGGGCGGGGAAGAAGAAGTGCATCCCGATCACCTTCTCTGGCCTCTTAGTCGCGGCTCCCATCTCGGAGATGGAGAGGGCTGAAGTATTGGAAGCGAATATCGTCCCCCCTGGGCAGACCTCATCCAACTCCTGGAAGACACGTTTTTTGATCTCGATATCTTCGGGCACAGCCTCGATAACGATATCCACATCGGAGAAGGGGCCGTAAGAGGTGCTCCCTTCCACAAGGTCCATCTTCTCCGCCATGGTAGCGAGACTCATCTTCCCCTTATCTACCCGGCGCTGATATATCTCCCTTATCTTGGCCAGCCCCTTATCCACCAATTCTTGGTTTACATCTTTCAGCACCACCGGCAAGCCGGAATAGGTTATCACCTGGGCGATCTCCGCCCCCATCGTCCCGGCACCTAAGACGCCCGCTTTGAAGATATACATAGTCGCTACCTCCTTATCATGATTTCAGACCCTTCCCTGGGTCACAACCAAAAGTAGAGATGGTCGAGCGTTTATGCGATCATTAACCTCTCTACTTCTCGAGTTTCCCTTACTACCTTCGTCACGCCAGTGATCTGCAAGATGGGAAAGACCACCACCAAGATCAAGCCCGGGATCCAGGAGAGAAGGCTGAGAACAGTCTGGAGGGTCATAAACGCGCTGATGGCCACGGCCACAGGTATCAGCCTTTCATAAGGCTTTATCTTCTCCTCTAACGGCCCCATCCACATCTCCTCAAACCCTTCTTCCATCTCCGCCAAAGCCCTTTCTTTCTCCTGAGGTGTGAGGTCAGTTCGCGATTCGATAGACTCCCTCATAGGTATTATGGTCATCTTGGTCATCATCTCTTTGACAGCGGGAGGAAAGGTGAACCCCTCTCTCTCGATATGAGCCGCGTAGCCCAGATATAGGCTTCCGCAGGCTACCAAAGCGAGCGCCATGAACAAGAGGGAGAAACCGCGGGAGACAGGCTCCACGGAGAACCTCAACCGCTCGTTTAATTCCTGAGTCACACCTCTTGCATAGGGCAAGGAGAAAAGAAAGTAGAGTAGTCCCAATAGAGCCGGGCCTATCCCCACCTGCCAACCAAGGACCATGGCCAAGGCAGAGAGGAGGAAAGCCACTACTGCCACCCAAAGGGGCCTCACGAGGGCGGCCACAAGGCCTGCGGTCACAGCCACTAACAGGATAGCCAGAAGCAGCCATAAAACCAGTTCCAGGATCTCCCTCCCCGGCTGGAAGAAAAGGGTATAGGCCTGGCCAAACCGGTCACACCAGAGGCCGAAAAACCAACCCGCGGCGATGAGCAAGACGGTGAAGAGCGCCACCTTTAACAGTTTCCCTATAGGCACCTCTCGACTCGTTAGACCGCCCAAAGCCCACCTCCTTAGTCGGCATATAACTCTATCGCATTCTTCTCTGCTACTTCCGCTCGATGACTAGAGTTCCTCCCTGCCCTCCGCCCACGCAGGCAGTGGCCAACCCCAACTTTACATCCCGCTTTATCATCTCGTACATGAGGGTGACGGTGATCCTGGCCCCTGTGCATCCTACCGGGTGGCCCAGAGCGATGGCCCCACCGTTGACGTTCACCTTCTCCCAATCCCAGCCGTACTTCTCCATCTCCTTGGCCACGGCCAACACCTGGGCCGCGAAGGCCTCATTCAGTTCGATGAGATCCATATCGGTCAACTTCAGCCCTGCCCACTCTAGAGCCTTGGGCATCGACTTGGTAGGACCGATGCCCATTATATGAGGCGGCACGCCGGCGTAGGCGTAGGAACGGATATAAGCCCAAGGCTCCATCCCTAACTCCTTAGCTTTCTCCTCGCTCATCACCACCAGAGCCGCCGCCCCATCAGAGATGGGACAAGCGTTGGCGGGGGTGACGGTGCCGTCCTTCTTGAAAACGGTAGGATAGAGGGCCGCCTTCTGGACGGTAAGACCAGGGTTGATGCATTCGTCCTGGGTTATCGGCTCAGGGGCCACCTTCTGGCCGGCCACCTTCTTCTCTACCATCACCGGGGTTATCTCCTCGGCGAACTTCCCCATCCGAGTAGCCATGAAAGCCTTCCTATGGCTCTGCACCGAGTACTCATCCTGCTCCTCGCGGCTTATCTTATATATCTCTGCCAGGTTCTCCGCCGTCTGCCCCATGATCTGATTGCAGATGGGGTCGGTCAGCCCTTCCCAAAGGGCATCGATGAACTGGGTATGGCGCAACTTCAGCCCCCAACGGGCTCCCCGCACTGTATACGGAGCACTGCTCATGCTCTCCGTCCCCCCTACCAGGAATATCTCCCCCTCCCCGGCTTGGATAGCCTGATAGGCGTTGGTGATAGCCTGCATCCCGGAGACACAGTTCCGCTGTACCGTATACCCCGGCACATGGTCGGGGATGCCAGCCATCAGGGCCGCCACCCGGGCGACATTAGGAGCATCGGAATATTGGCCACAGCAGCCGAAGATGACATCGTCGATGACATTCGGGTCGAGGCCCGTCCGCCTGAGGACCTCCACCATCACGATCTTGGCCAACTCTTGGGCGGAGATATCCCGAAAGGCTCCCCCGTGGCTGCCGATGGGGGTTCGCACCCCGCCAACGATGACTACCTCTTTCACCATCTCCTCCTAGATATAAATTGCAAGGGCAACCCTCCCGAAGGAGGCCCTTGCCATCTAATTTCCTTCCTAGGAAGGGAACAAAAAATCGCTCCGCCTGGCGTCGGCCAAGCAGTGCACCTGCTCTCCCGTTTGTGAAATCCGTTGCTATTCTACAACAAAAGAGGGAGTAAATCAACCGAAGATCCTCTTCCAGAGTATGACCGGACTCATCGACTGGTAGTTCCAGCCGATAAGAAATGAGTATGGGACATACAGCCTTACTACTTGTGGCGCCAGATATTCTGACGCTCCTCTTGCCCTGGGCTGTCAGGAGGTAATTCCTGACAGCACTAAACATCTCAGAGAGGCAGATGGAGAGGGTAGCCAACCTCTATCTAGCGGTGAGAAACCTGCTCTTCTTCCTTCAACCCACAGACGATCTCCCCATAAAGAAGATTAAAGATCTTTATTCTCTTTGTGCTAGCGATTTTGAAGCCCGCCTCTCTCAGCGACCTCTCAACGTAGATGGGGCGACAATCAACATATTGTGGAAACCTCTCATGTATCCACTCATAGGTTCTGGTGACTACATCCACCGCTTCTCTCGATATACTGAGATCGACAAACCTTCCTCCAGGCTTTAGAACTCTCCGTATCTCCGACAGGACCGCTGGAATATCAGGGGTATCGAAAAGCTCCAGGGTATGAGTCGAAAAAACTGCATCAAACATCTCGTCAGGGAAAGCCATCTTTACGGCGTCACCCTCGACCAACTCAACCCTCGTCATCAATTCTGCTTTCTGCAAACGATCCCTGGCTACCTCGAGCATCTTTGGCGAAAGGTCAAGTCCGTAGGCCTTTCCGCTCTCCCCTACCTGACGGGCTATCCTCTCTAATGCCCAGCCGGTGCCGCAGCCCACCTCTAGAACTTTCTCCCCCTCTCTAAAATCGGCCATCTCCAGGGCCAGGGCTATGTACCTCTTCTCAAAGAGACCAACAAGGTCATAGTATTTGCTGATCCTATCGTACCAGGCTTTAGACGCTTCCTCCGTAACAGGAACTCTTCTTATCTCTCCCATCTTTCTTCGCCTCAAAGAAGCCTGGCTTTTGCGCCAGAGTGCCCATCACAGGTCGGGGCGAACTGCTCTAACGAGTCTCTCTCGATCAACCACTTGTTGGCGAATTTATATGCCGGAAGGTTGCCCTGACGGATTAGCCGCCGGACTGATTCAGGGTGAATGTTAAGCCTCCGGCCTGCTCCCAAGTAAGACGCATTAGCCTATCGGCGATGATCATAGATAGAAAGGACATACCCCACGATGATTAGACAACCCCTTTCCCACGCTGTCAAGAGAAGAGACCTTGGTGAAGGGGAGATCCTGTGATAGAATTGTATCGAATACCGTGGAGGGCACTTTTCCATGCCTATCCGTATCTTACTTCCAGAAGTTGTCTCCAAGATCGCCGCCGGCGAGGTTATCGAGCGGCCTGCCTCCGTGGTGAAAGAACTCTTAGAGAACTCCATCGACGCGAGAGCCTCGGAGATAAAGGTGGAGGTGCGGCAAGGGGGCCGCCGCCTCATACGGGTCATCGATGATGGAGACGGCATCCCCGCCGAGGAGGTGGAGTTGGCCTTTGAACGCCACTCCACCAGCAAACTTAAGGACGCCGAAGAGCTCTATCGCATCGCCACCTTGGGCTTCCGAGGCGAGGCCCTCCCCAGCATCGCCGCCGTCTCCAAGGTGACGATGGTCACTAGGACCAAGGAAGAGGAGATGGGAGTCCTCTTGCGCTTGGAGGGAGGAAAAGTCATCAAGCGGCAAAAGAAGGGAGCCCCCCGAGGCACCATCGTCTCCGTGGAAGAGCTCTTCTTCAACACCCCGGCACGGCTCAAATTCTTGAGCAAAGATTCCACTGAGGCCGGGCATGTCAGCGACCTGGTGACCCGCTACGCCCTGGCTTATCCAAAGATACGCTTCAGCCTCCTCTCCGATGGACATACCCTTTTCCGCTCCACAGGGAGCGGCAGCCTCTACGATGTGCTGATTGAGGTATATGGGCTGGAGACAGCCCGCCAGATGCTAGAAATCCCTTCCTTTCAGGAGCCCATGGGAGAAGAGGGCGAAGGGCTCAAGATCAGCGGATATGTGGGAGCTCCCAGCCTCCATCGAGCCAGTGGGAGATACCTTACCATCCTCATCAACGGCCGCTGGGTGCGAGATCAACTCTTGGGCTACGCCATCAAGGAGGCCTATCACACCCTTTTGCCCAGGGGACGTCACCCCGTGGCTGTGGTACGGGTGAATCTTTCCCCTCAGGAGGTGGACATCAACGTCCATCCCGCCAAGGCCGAGGTGCGATTCCGAAGGAGCGGCGAGCTCTTCGCCGCCGTCCAGAAGGCGGTACGCCACACCTTAAAGGGAGCGCCTATCCCCATCGTCACTCCTCCCCGCTGGGCTCCAGAGCCGAGACCCCCTATAGCCCCTCGTCCTTCCCCCGGCCAAATGGCGCTAGAGGTGCAGCGCACGGAAGAGATAGCACCTTTCAAGCAAACGACCAAGATCCCTCCCCTTCGGGTCTTGGGCCAACTGGGGCGCACCTATATCATCGCCGAGGGGCCAGAGGGGATGTACCTCATCGATCAGCATGCTGCTCATGAGCGGGTGCTCTACGAACGGCTCCTTGGCGAACGGGCCAAGATGGCGGTCTCCTCCCAAAGGCTGCTTGAGCCTCTGACCCTAGATTTAAGACCTGAGGAGGCTGCACTCATAGAGGAGAAACTAGATACCCTGCGATCCTGGGGCTTCGACCTGGAACCTTTCGGCGGCCAGACCTACCTTTTGCGCGCCGTCCCCGCCATCCTCAAAGGGAGCGATCTATCTCGAGCGGTGCGGGAGGTGATCGACGAGGCATCGCGCCAGGCTAGCCGCTGGGAAGAAGAGTTCGTCATCAGCCTAGCCTGCCACGGAGCCGTTCGGGCCGGCCAGACCATGAGCGATGGCGAGATGCGAGAAGTGGTGAGACAACTGGAGGAGACCACCTCCCCTCGTACCTGCGCCCATGGCCGCCCCACCATGATCCACCTAAGTGCCGAACAACTGCAAAGGGAGTTCGGGAGATCTTGATGAATACAAAGGAGAAGGAGACAGTGATGGTAAAATCTGATGAATGGCAACAGCTCCTAACCGAACTCCAAGAGGCCCGCGAGCGGTTGGCCCGAGCGGAGGGGCTGATCACTTTGGGCCACATGGCCGTTCAAGCGGCCCATAAACTCAACTCCTGCCTGGCCGTCATCCAAGGCTACGCTCAACTCCTCCTAGAAGAAGAAATCGACGAGGAGACAAAGGTCACTATAAGAAAGATCGACGAAGAAGCCCAGAGGGCCGCGGAGGTGGTGGCTCAGTTGGCCTCTTTGGCTAAGGAGACGCGCCCAGGAAAAAACGCCTAGCCACTGGCCGGGCCATCTGAGGAAGGTTCGCCAACCGGCCAATATATGTTCCCCTGCCTCTCAAACCTGATATGCCCTCTTCTCTGTGAGGCAAGGAGATCTAGGAGGCTCATAACCTTCTCCAAAGCCTCTGGCGAAAGCGTTGTCATCTCCCCCTTGATTCCCCTGTCAGCCAAAAGCCACTCCTGATAGTCGCGGCAGCTCCCCGAAGAGTATTCGATGAGGTAACCCCTGATCCCACAGACAAGGAGAGGAAGGGTTATGGCCTGGACGGAAAAGGGACAGAGACAGAGGATAACCTTCCTAAACCTCCCCTCCTCCATAACGGGGATCATCAGATCATGAGCGATGTCGAGAGCCGAGGTCATAATATGCACGTTGGCCCCGGCAACGAGGGCCTTTTTGCCGATGATAGCCACTTTGCACTCTCGGCAGATGGGATGGGGCCACTTTTCTTTTCGGTCGAGATCTAGCATAGAGAGGTAGAGGCAACTATGGTTGGGCCTCCCGGATGGGCAGTCAAAGGGCTTTAGGCAGAAGCCCACCGCGATGAGAGGCCTCTCCCCATTTGCCACCTCCTCCAGAAGGCTCTCCTCCTTTTCCCAAAAGAGATAGGTTATATCCCCCTCTCGACGCCCCGCCCGCAGAAACCTGCGGTATTCGACGATGCCCCGCAATGTTCGACAGGGGTGGCGCAACACCACTTCCCGGAGAAAAAGATGGCCGTACCCCTTCGTCAGGCTATGGAATGAGAACTCCCAGTTCTGGAGCCCCAAGAAACCTCCCCTATCCAGAATCTCTAACAACCTATCAACGCTCCTCGGACCCTTCCTGTCTAGTACCCCCTAAATGATAACCAAGACGCCTCTAATATATCAAAGGAGGGGCTTTTCACCCCTCCTACAACTCGGGGGAGAGCGATCATCTCTTCCCAAGCATATCCAAAATCCGTTGGGCCATATCCTTCCGATTGCCCCCCGTAACCACAAGGACCGTTACCTGTGGCCTAGCCTTAAGGGTATCGACCCAAGGGTGAGGGCCAGCCATAACGGTACCTAGGACTACCCTCTCGCTCTCCAACGCCTCCACCACCGCTCTTCTGAACTCCTGGGAATAGAGTTCCATCTTCCCTATCTCGTCGACCACCACGTAACGCCGCCCCTCTATCGCCCTCCTGAGCGCGGCTACACCTACCCCATCTAGGTCTTTCAGGCTGACCCCGTACTTGCTCACCCGAGGAGTGCCCCTAATATCTACATGCGCAAGTATCCCCTCCTCCCCCTCGAGGGTGATGATCTTGAAGCCCAGCCTTCGGCCTCCCTGGCGGATCTCCTCCGTATAGAACCCTCCAGCCTCGCCGCCCAGCATATCCACAACCCGCTTGATAATGGTCGTCTTTCCCACCCCTGGACGCCCAGCCAGGAGAATCGCCTGCCCCATCGCTCGCCCTCGACATCAAAAAGGGGTCAGAAATCTGGCCCCTCTTATCTTTTCTACCGTGCCTTTTCCGCCTCTGTCAACGCCCCCTCGAAGATGGCTAACCCCTCATCGGCCGTCTGACCATCGATGGTCAAAGCGGGCATGAAACGGATCGTGCTAGGCCCACAGCCTAGGATGAGAAGCCCCTTCTTGAAGGCCCGTTGGATCACATCGTCTCTAAGGGCTCGAGCCGGCTTCTTACCCCCTTTATCTTCCACTAACTCGATGCCGATCATCAACCCTTTGCCCCGCACATCGCCGATGGTGGGGTGCTCTGCCTCCATCGCCCTGGCCCGATCCAACATATATTGGCCCATCTTCGCCGCGTTCTCCATCAGCCCGCCTTCGATAAGCCTGATGGTGGCCAAGGCCGCCGCACAACAGACGGGGTTTCCCCCGAAAGTGTTGCCATGGGCCCCCGGCGGCCAGGTCATCAGTTCCTTACGAGCCACCATGGCCCCTATGGGCATACCCGAAGCGATCCCCTTGGCGATGGTGACGATATCTGGCACCACACCCCAATGCTCGATGGCGAACCATTTGCCCGTCCGCCCTATACCCGTCTGAATCTCATCATCAACGAGGAGGATGCCGTATCTGTCGGCCAACTCTCTCAGCCTAACGTGGAAGAGGGGTGGAGGCACCACATACCCTCCCTCTCCCTCAATCGGCTCTACGAAGATAGCCGCCACCTCATCGGGATGCAGCGTCTTCTCAAAAAGCTCCTCGATAAACTTCACACAGGCCACATCACAGGCGGGATACTCCAAATTGTAGGAGCAGCGATAGCAGTAGCCGTAGGGGACATGGGTCACCCCTGGCACTAAGGGGCCGAAGCCCCTCTTCTGCACCACTTTGCTCGCCGTCAGGGATAGAGCCCCCATAGTCCGGCCGTGAAAACTGCCCAGAAAGGCGATCATCCGAGGTCGACGTGTATAGTAGCGGGCCAACTTGATCGCCGCCTCCACCGCCTCGGTGCCCGAATTGGTGAAGAAAAGTCGTTTGACCTGATTACCCGGCACGAGGGAGTTGAGTTTCTCCGCCAACTCGATCTGGACGCTGTAGTAGAAGTCAGTCCCCGACATATGGATGAACTTGGCTGCCTGTTCCTGGATCGCCTTCACCACCTCCGGGTGACAGTGGCCAGTGGCCGTGACGGCGATGCCGGCGTTGAAGTCGATATACCGGTTGCCATCTACATCCCAAACGAAGGAACCACAGCCGTGATCCATAACAAAGGGGTAGGAACGGGTATACGACGGCGAGATCGCCTCCGCATCGCGGGCTACATACCCTTTGGCCTTGGGGCCGGGGATCTCGGATATTAAAACGGGTTTCATCTTATCATCCTCTCCTTTAAGCGTGTTTAGCCTCCCCCCACTAGAGGCACAAGTTTCACCTCGTCGCCCTCCTTTAGGAGGCAACTTTTTGACTCTTGGCGGCCGTTCACCATCACCACAGCCACCAAATCCGAGGGGATGCCCAAACCCTCTAACAACTGGTGCACTGTCTGGCCAGGGCTGGCCGTCACCCTCTCCTGAGCAACATACTTTTTGAGCATCCCCACTGGTACTACCTTTACCCTTTTCATATCTTAACCAAGTCGCTTAAGCCCAACTCCTCCAGTTTCTCCCTGGTAGGTATACCGTTCTTATCCCAGCCCCGCTGGGCATAGTACATATCTAAGAGTTTCTCCACATCCTCCCTGGGGATGAACTTCCCCTTGGTGGGGCCGCTCAAGACCGGCTCCTTCCAGGTGCGTGCTGGCGGATAATCCCACTCCCGACCGAACCCCTCCACCTCTCTCACCCAGAGAGCCCGGGTGAGGTTCCACACTCGCTCCGAGATCTTCAAGAGATTATCCCAGGAGCGATCCACTCCCGTGACCGCCTTCAAGGCCGCAGCATAATAACCCAAATCTAACCCCAACTCCAACCACTGCAGCCGACAGCACCCTAGGCAATCGAAGAGGGGGCGGATATGCTGTAACTCTATCACTCTAGCCGCCTTATCCTCGGTGACCTTGTCCCGGCCCACCGCCAGATCATAGGTTATAGCCCAGGAGCGGTTATGATGAGCCCCCACATCGGCGGTCATATAGGAGAGGAGCATAGCCGGGGCGTTCCTCGACTCGTAGCCGCTCATCTCTAAACCCTTCACTTGCACGGCGAAGTCGCTACTCCCCTTCCCCCAAACACGGGCCGCATTTTTCACCCCCTGGGCCAGGATGTCTCCGATCCCTTCCCGCTTGGCTATCTTCTCCAGAAGGGCGAAAACCACCCTCGCCTGGCCAAATTTCAGTTCTAAGCCATCGCTCTCCTCAGTGGTGATGATCCCTTTCTCGAAACACTCCATAGCGAAAGCGATGGCGTTACCCGCAGAGATGGTGTCTAAGCCGTACTCATCGCAGAGGTAGTTGGCGTAGGCCACATCTTCGATATCGGAGAGGGCCACATTGGCACCCAAGAGGGCTGCGGTCTCATATTCCGGCCCCTCGACGCGAATATCGTGCTTCTTGCTGTGGGACCATTTACCACAGGGGGAGGAACAGCCGAAGCAGGCCTTGTCGGTGACTACCATCCTCTCCCTCATCACTTCGCCGTGCAGCCCTTCTGCCTTCTCGAACGCCCCCGACTGAAAGTTGTGAGTAGGAAAAGAGCCCACCTCGTTCGACCACACATTGAACGCCGAGGTCCCCAGCCTAGTCCAGCTCCCCCAGGCCTCGCTGGCTCTACAAGCGTCGTACATCTGGCGAGAGATGTGGCGATATTCGTCTAGATCGGCTACGGGGATGCTTTTAGTTCCTCGCAAGGCGATGGCCTTGACTCTCTTGGTCCCCATCACTGTGCCCACCCCTGCCCGTCCCGCCTGGCGGCCAAAATCGTGGGTCACACAGGAGTACAAAACCCCCCTCTCCGCTGCAGGACCGATGGTGGCGATCTGGAAATCATCCCCTAACTCCTCCTTGAGCCCTTGCTCCACGGTGAACGAACCTTGACCCCAATATCGACCGGCCTTGCGGAGCTCCACCTCCTCATCATCGACGAAGAGATAGACCGGCTGGGGAGAGATACCCTCGAATATGAGGGCGTCGTACCCAGCATACCTCATCCCTGCACAGAGGAGCCCACCCACACTGCTATCGGCGTACCCGCCTGTAGCCGGGGATTTAGCCGCAAAGGTGGTCTTCCCCGCCCCGGGGATCAGGAGACCCGAGAGAGGCCCCGCAGCCACTACTAGTTTGTTCTCCGGCCCCAACGGGTCTGTCCCCTTTTCTAGCTCTCCGTAGAGGATCCTAGCCGCAAAACCTCGGCCGCCCAAATAACCCCTGGCTAACTCCGGGTCTAGAGGCTCTTTCGTGATCCTCCCCTTGCTCAGATCGACGCGCAATATGGTTCCCGCATATCCGTTCACTTTGGCCTTCCTCCTTGAAAGCCTATCACTCTATGTATAGGGCTTTTGGCCCGCAATAACTCACGCACTCCTCGCAGAGGTCACATTGGAAAGGCGCCTCGTAGTCGGGATGGACGAAAATCACCCCCTCCGGGCAGGCATCGACGCAGGCCATACAGGCTATGCACTCTTCGGCATCGATATAGTAAGCTCCTTTCTCATTCTGGAGGATGCAATCCACGGGACAGACCTCAGCACATTCCCCACATTGGGTACAGGTACGCACCTCGAAACTCCCCGGATTGGGAAAATGGGGCGTTATGGCTAGACACGCCTTTTTGAGGTTGTTCTCTCCGAAGTGGTAGAGAGAACAAGCCAGAAGGCAAGCCCTGCACCCCGAGCACTTGGCACTGTCGGCCTTAAGGTACATTCTCCTCTCCCTAAGCGATAATTTGGCCGGGTATAGACCCGACCACTTTTGAGGATATATCAAGGGAGAATAAAAGTCAAGGGGTCCATCGTTCTTGTTTATAGGGGAGATTCTTCAAAAATGACAAGTTCCACCTTCAGCCATCTCACTCTCCCCTGGCCGAACCGGATGGTCAGCGGCAACGTGTACTGAATCCGTCCACACGCAGCGTCCTCTATATGAAACCTTTCCCACCTTGGCGCTATTCTATTGTATACAAGAATCAGCACCTATTGGTGAATCACATACAACATGTTGCCCCATTACTGTCTTTGGAACCTACGTGGCTATGTTTCTTCCCAAAAAGTGGAACAAAAGGGGTGAAAATAAGGCAAAATCGCGGTAAAATCCCTAAAATAAGTATAAGTTGATTTTGAAAATCAGGGAACGTTTCTTCATGGAAACGGCCTCGTGAAAGTAGACATAAAAGACACCAGGCCCCTTGATTTTTGTATCATTTTATGTTATAATAAGTATTAAGACTGTAAAAACCTGTCTCTTTATTTGGTGATGTCGCTGGGAGGTTTCTCTCCGTCGTCACATGATTCTATCGAGTGGGATGTTTTATCTCACCTTAAGTGATTCTGCTGGCCCCTGCGTGATATCCGTTGAATACCTTCACGCCCATTAAATATCGGGAAGGTTTTATCTCGCAGGGTATTTTCTTATCTCCGGCATCTCGACGTGGAGGAAGCGCCCAGAGAAAAATCAAAAAGATGGTGGTGAGGAGCCGAGGATATGCAAATCCGTCTCTACGATAAAGATGTGGAAGTTCAAGAAGAGGGGAAGGTGACCCCTGAGGAAACAAAGGAGGAGTTCGACCTCAGCGAGATAGGCGTCGATGATACGGTAAGCCTTTACCTCAAGGAGATAAGTCGTATCGATCTCCTGACTGCTGAGGAAGAGGTTGACCTGGCGATACGTATGGAAAGAGGACAGAAGGCTCGCCTCCGGCTTTCTCGAGACGGCGAATTGACACCTGCTGAGAAGAAGGAGTTGGAGGGCCTAAAGGCTGATGGAGAAGCGGCTCGCCAGCATCTCATCAAGGCTAACTTCCGCCTAGTGGTGAGCATCGCCAAGAAGTACGTAGGTCGGGGCGTATCCTTCTTAGACCTCATTCAAGAGGGAAATATCGGTCTCATCCGGGCCGTAGAGAAGTTCGACTACCATCGCGGTTATAAGTTCAGCACCTATGCCACCTGGTGGATCCGCCAAGCGATAACTCGCGCCATCGCCGATCAGGGACGTACCATCCGGGTACCGGTTCATATGTGCGAACGGATCAATAAACTGGCCCGCGTCTCTCGGGGTCTAATCCAAGAACTTGGTCGAGAGCCGACCTCAGAGGAGATCGCCGTCGAATTGGGCACCACCCCTAAAAAGGTCGAGAAGATCATCGAGATCGCCCAACGGCCTCTCTCTTTGGAGATGCCTGTTGGCGAAGAGAAGGATAGCCACTTGGGGGATTTCATCGAGGATGAGAAGACCCAAGCCCCTACCGATGCTGCTTCGCTGCAGCTGTTACGAGAGCAGATGGAGGATATCCTCACCTCTTTAACCCCACGGGAGGGGCGCGTGCTCCAGATGCGCTTTGGACTGAAAGATGGCCATAGCCATACCTTAGAGGAGGTGGGGAGGCAGTTTGGAGTTACGCGGGAGCGGATCCGACAGATCGAGGCCAAAGCCCTGCGGAAACTCCGTCACCCCTCCCGAAGCCGCAAACTGAGAGACTATCTAGACTAGAGAAGTTTCCCCAGTTGTTAGCCGCTGCCCTTCCTTGGGCAGCGGCGAGTTTTTGTGAAGATGCAATTTCCAGAGCAGATAACTATCGGCCTCCTCTTCTCCCTCTCCGCCTACGGGGTCATACTAGGGGCCTTGCAGATAGTGGCTGCGCGCCACCGGTTAATAGGCCTCTCCCTTCTAGGGGTGGGGAACCCCTTTCGCTGCTACCTTCTAGGAGCTACCCTTCTCCTCCTCGCCTACGGTTGGTTCTTCGGCACCCGGGGCTATGAGATCTTCTCCCCAGGGCCAGCCGCGAGCGAATTCGCTTTCTTTTTGGGCCTCGCCTTCTTGGCCGCTCTATCAACCGCCTTTCTCATCCCCAACCTCCCACACCGGTCTTCGGTCTCAAAGGTATGCCCCTCTCAGGTATCCCTTGAAGGGGGAAGGGGAACTTTGTACTCGCCAAAGGGGCCTACCTTGGCCGGCCACTTGCCAGCCCGTCCAGGCACCCCGGTCCCTCGGGCGGCTATATGTGCCTTGCCTGGACTGGGAGAGGGAACTCGCTCTTTAGAGCCTTTGGCCACTCACTTGGCCAAAAGGGGCTTCGTAGTCCTGGTACTGGAACTCTCAACCCTCGAATACCCCGATCTCTTGGCTCTTATCCCCTCGGGAGTCGCCTACCTGGCCGCTCACCCCGAGGTAGACCCCCAGAGGATAGGCGTGCTGGGGGTGGACTTGGGAGCCGATCTGGCTATCCGCTCGGCCAGTGGAGATGAACAGATAAGGGCAGTAGTTGCCCTCTCCCCCATATTAGAGACTACCCAGCCAGGCCTGGATATCCTAGCCGAGATGCCCTACCTTCAAGGGATGAGATGGTCAAGGGCTACGAAGGTGTTGGTTAGCCGACTCGCCTCTTTGGAGCACTTCCCCCAGGGTCGTCCCTGTCTCCTTCTCTGGGGCGGGGAGGATAGACTAGCCCCTCAAGACCGAAGGGCAGCATCCGAAGGACAGGAGATGATGATAGTAGAGGGAGAGAGGCGTTTCTCCCTCCCTCGATCTCCAGCCGCCATTTCGCTCACGACCGATTGGTTCCAAGAGCAGTTAGGAGGTTAGGCCTTTGGACCAAGCGCTCTTCCAACTCATAAATGGGCTTGCGGGCTGCGTTCCCCTCCTCGATGGCGGTATGCGCCTCCTGGTGAACGACTACTTTGTGCCCACCATCCTTCTCCTTCTCCTCATCTCTTTCTGGTTCGAGGGGAGAACGGTGGCCGATAGAGAGTTGAATCAGCGAGCCGTTATCCGGGTGGTTATAGCCCTCCTTTTGGCCAACGCCATAGTTAAGGCCTGCAACTTACTCTATTTTCGCCCTCGGCCCTTCTCCACTCAGGAAGTGCATCTCCTCTTCTACCGTCCCTCGGACTCCTCGTTGCCCAGCAATCCTGCGGCGGTGGGTTTCACCTTCGCCGCGGTGATCTGGCAGCGGAACCGCAACCTGGGAGCGGTTATGGGGTTCCTGGCTTCTCTCTTCGCCCTGGCACGCGTCTATTGCGGCGTCCACTACCCTCTAGATGTGGCGAGCGGAGCGCTTATAGGGGTGTTTTCCGCCTACCTCACTACTAGAGCGGACAGACTTTTGAGACCCCTTTCCACCCTCATCATCGATTTGGCAAGAAGGCTCAACCTAGCCTAAGGCCCTGGTCGCAACCCCACTGATGTTGGATAAACCCTTCGGCCATTCGATAATTACGCCCACAATTAGGAGCGGATGCAACCTCCTTTGCTGAACGAGGAGGTATTTTTTAGCACCTGAAAGGCCACCCCTTGACAAAAGGGCTTCAGCGCGATATTATATGGTATGACGCAATGCGTCATAAAGAGAGGAGGTAAGGGATGGCTAAGAAGAAAGAGGCTATGGAAGGAACCCGTTTTTTCGAAACCCTCCGCAAGGTGCTTCTAGCCAGTGTAGGAGCCATGGCCTTAGCCACCGATGAGGCCGAGGAACTCATCAGCCGGCTGGTGGAAAGGGGCCAAATAGCCCAAGAAGAGGGGCGGAAGCTGGCTCAAGAGATGATAGCCAAGAGCCGGGAGAGGGTAGAAACGAGCAGGGAGAAGATGGAAGTCGCCCTCGATGCCCGCATCGAAAAGGCGCTCAAGAGGCTCAACGTGCCTACCAAGGCGGAGATAGAGAGCCTCAGTAAAAGCATCGACGAATTGAGCAAGAAGATCGATAAACTGGGGAAGAAGGCCTAGTCTTAAGCCGAAAGAGGCTTCTCTTTGCGTCTCATCAAGCGATACTCGAATCGCAAACTGTACGATACCCAAAAGAAACGGTATATCTCCTTAGGGGATGTGGCGGCTTTGATAAGGGCGGGAGAGGAGGTACAGATCCTCGACCATCAGGGCGGCGAGGATCTCACCGCCGTCACCCTGACTCAGATCTTGCGGCGAGAGGAGAGAAACCTACCCCTACCCTTCCTGCGCTCCCTAATCCGCATCGGTGGCGATACCCTAAAGGCCTCTCTCGACGAAGCAAGGCTCGAACTCCTCATTAGCCGAGGGGAGAGGGCTTTGGAAGAGGCTCAACGACTGAGCGAGGAGTTGACCAGTTATGCCCTCCGTCGTCGTCAAAACCTGGAAGAGGCGATGATGACCAAAGTAGAACGGGCTCTAGAGCGGTGGCAGATACCCACTCGCGATGACCTTCAACGGCTAGAAGCGCAAATAAAGGAACTCTCCCGGAAAGTCGATTCCCTCCTCGCTGGCCCCCAAGAAGAGGATTGATCTCCAAGAGGAGCGTGACCAAGCCGCCTGGACAAGTTGATAAGGTTTAGAGGGTGGAAGGGTTAGAGAAGGTCTATACCGCCTCCGGGCAGATACAGGCCCATGTGATAAAAGGCCGTCTGGAGAGCGAGGGGATCCCGGTGGTTTTGAGGTACGATAGCGGGAGCACCGTCTTCGCCCTGACCGTCGATGGGTTAGGGGAGGTCGAGGTCTTCGTGCCCCGAGAAGAGGTGGCGCGTGCTCGCCAGATACTATCTGAGTCTGGGGAACGAGCGGAGAATTGAAAAGGGGCCGCGACTGCGACCCCTTCTTTATCTACCTTCTGTTATTGCACTATCTCGTAACTCATCCCCACCTGGACGACTATCTCCAGTTGCCCCGGAGAGATAGGTGGTCCGCCACCTCCGATGCCCTCCGCCAGAGCGGCCCTCTCCACATAGACCGGCCCCCCGATTATATACTCGCTCACCGAAAGGAGATCGCCAAGCCCCACGTCGGCGGTTTCAGCCAACTGCTCGGCCTTGCTACGAGCGTCAGCCACCGCCAACTCCCGAGCCTGCTCCTGGAAAGGCCGAGGGTCCTCGATGGTGAAGGTTATTCCGTAGATGTTGTTGGCCCCGGCCTGCGTCGCCTCGTCCAAGAAGTCGCCCACCCGGTCGAGATCGCGCATCTTCACCTGCACGGCGTTATTGACCACATAGGCGACGACCCTGGGTGGCTCATCCTCTGGGTAATACATCTCCGCTCGGATGGAGTAATCGACGGTCTGGACATCTTCTTTGGCGATCCCCATCTCCTCGAGAGCAGCCATCACCTCGTTCATATCCTCGCTGTTTCGGCGGGCCGCTTCCTTAGCGGTAGGGGCTCGGCTCTCTACCCCGATCACTATCTGTGCCATATCGGGCTCAGCGTAGATTCTGCCCTCTCCGGTTACGGAGATAGCATTTCGCTCCTCAGCCTCCCCGGCTCCCAGTGGGCCGCCTGCCTGCACCGCTGGGACAACCATGGCCAGTTCCACCGCGAGAACGGCAGCCACCAGAAGCACCGACACTGCCCCTAGAATGATAGGTATTGCCTTTGACATCCTACTCCTCCTTATGACCTTTTTTCTTCAGAGGTTATCCCTCTGGACTAATAATTAGACGAAAGGATGACCAAGATGGTTCCCTCTTCTATCCCACTGGTGAATAAAGTGAAACGCCCAAGCCCAACTAGAGAGGTGAAGAGAAACCCTAAGGCCAGTATCAACCCAATAGAAGGAGTTCGAAGGTATCGGGGGCGAGACCATTTAGGCTATCCACCACCATATCAGCCTCAGCCAAGGCCCTTCGAGGGTGGGAGGTAGCGACCGCGATGCACCTCATCCCCGCTCTCTTCGCCGCCTCGACCCCCGCCACCGCATCCTCTATCACTATACAATGAGAAGGGAGAAGCCGAAGGGCTCTGGCCGCCAAGAGGAATATCTCTGGGTCTGGCTTACCGGCGGAGATCTCATCTGCCAAGATCATCTCATCGAAGAAACCTTCTATCCCCAAACTCCCGACCATCATCTCCATATTCTCTCGAGGAGCAGAGGTAGCCAGGGCCTGCCGATACCCTCGCCTTTTGAGTTCTTCCAGCCAGAAGAGGACGCCAGGCAGTGCCCTCACCCTGCCCCTCAAAGCCTCTCGGAATAGCGACTCTTTCCGAGCACTGATTCGCTCCACCTCCTCTGACGACAAGGCTTCCCCTACCATCTCCGTAATTATATCGCTATTCCGCAGCCCAAAGGTGCGAGCGAACTCCTCTTTGGAGAAAGGCAGTCCCATCTCCCCGAGGGTTTTCTTCCAAGCCTCGAAATGGAAAGGCGCAGTGTCCACGATAACCCCATCCAGGTCCCAGATCACACCTTTGGGCTCGCTCATCTCTAATCTCTCGTTGATACCCCGTACACTTACAGGCAACCCACCTCGACAGATGAAAGGGCACTCTCATACTACCATCCTTTCCCCAAAAGGACAAAGGAGAGGATTATTGCTGTCCTTTTCTCCTCATGCTATACTCGCTGGCAATCTGATAGAGGAGCCCTTCTTGCCCTCCCTTCACGAATATATAGGTTCCATCCACTTCCATACTATCGCCTCTGACGGCAACGCTGACTTCGATGAAGTGGCCCACCTCGCCTCTCAGGCGGGGTTAGATTTCGTCATAGCCACGGATCACAACATCTTAGTGAAAGGCAAAGATGGCTGGTACGGGGATCTTCTCTTGCTCGTAGGCGAAGAGATCCATGATATTGAGCGAGTCCCCCAGGCTAACCACTACCTGGCCTTCAACATCAAAGAAGAAGTAGCCCAACACGCTAAGGATGCCCAAGCGGTCATAGATGCCGTCAACGCCCAAGGGGGCTTCGGCTTCCTGGCCCACCCCTTTGAGCACAGCACCCCTTTCAGCGGGGAGCCGGAGATCGACTGGGTAGATTGGGAGGTGAAGGGGTATACCGGCTTGGAGATATGGAACTATATGTCCGAATTTAAGGCTTACCTCCCGAACCTCCCTAAAGCCTTCTTTTTGGCCTATTTCCCTGGAGTAGCCATTCGAGGCCCTTTCCCGGAGACGCTACAAAGATGGGACGAGTTGCTTAGAGGGAGACGCGTAGCGGCCATCGGCGGCACCGATGTCCACGCAAATGTCTATACCCTAGGCCCCCTAAAGCGCGCCATCCACTCTTATGAGCACTGCTTCCGCACCATCCGCACCCATATCCTCTCCCCTGAGCCCTTCAAGGGCGAACTGGAACACGATAGCAACTTGGTCTACGAAGCCTTGAAAAGAGGCCACGCCTTTGTGGCCTACGACCTCATCGGGGATAGCAGGGGTTTCCGCTTCCTAGCCAGATGCAGAAACGAAGAAGCGATAATGGGAGAGGAGATCGCCTCAGAAGCAGAGTTCGAGGTCGCCTCCCCCCTACCCGCCCTCTTGCGGTTGGTGCATCAAGGAAAGGTAGTGGCCCAAAAGCGAGGCAAGAGCCTCCGCTACAGGGCAAAAGAAAAAGGGGCCTACCGCGTGGAGGCCTATCGCCGCTATCTATTCCAGAGGCGGGGCTGGGTCTTCACAAACTCCATTTACCTCCGAGAGATGTAGGGGCAGGGCTTGTCCCCGCCCCATTGATGCACTAACTCCTCTCCTCCCTCAGAAGACTGACGACGCTGAGGCACCCTCTGCCAAAGGGTGTCCTTTTTGAGAGGCGCGATGCTAGACAAATCCCCTAAACCGTAGTATAATAAGAGTTTGAACGGAAGTTCTATAGGAAATCTGCTTTAGCAGCCTCTATAGGCGACTCTGACTTTCGAGAAAGGTTATGCCAGAATTCAAACTGGTTTCCGATTTCAGACCCACGGGCGATCAGCCCCAAGCCATCGAGCAACTTATAGAGGGCCTCAACAACGGGTATAAGCATCAGACTTTGTTGGGAGCTACGGGGACGGGCAAGACTTTTGCCATGGCCAATGTCATCGAACAGGTCCAGCGCCCTACTCTGGTCATCGCCCATAATAAGACCCTGGCGGCTCAACTCTATGCCGAATTTAAAGAGTTCTTCCCCCAAAACGCGGTAGAATATTTCGTCAGTTATTACGACTACTACCAGCCTGAGGCCTATATCCCCCGCACCGATACTTATATCGAGAAGGACGCAAGTATAAACGATGAGATCGACCGGCTTCGTTTGGCCGCTACCTCGGCCCTCTTCTCCCGCCGAGATGTGGTCATCGTGGCCTCCGTCTCCTGCATATACGGCCTGGGCTCGCCGGAGGATTATGGCAAGGTGGTGATCACCATCAAGAAAGGGGAGATCCGCAACCGAGAGAAGGTCTTGCGCCACTTAGTGGACGTTTACTACGAGCGGAACGACCTAGAACTGAGGCGGGGCAAGTTCCGCGTGAGGGGTGACACCCTGGAGGTCCAACCCGCCTACGAGGAGATGGCCTATCGTATCGAGTTCTGGGGCGACCAGATAGAACGGATCGTGGAGGTAGACCCCCTCACCGGCGAAATCCTCATCGAAAGGGAAAGTATCAATATCTATCCGGCCAAGCATTTCATCACCCCCCAAGAGCGGCTGTCGTTAGCCCTAGAGGATATAGAGAGGGAACTTGAGGAACGACTCTTTGAACTTAAGGCCAAAGATAAGATCCTGGAAGCCGCTCGGCTGGAGCAGCGCACAAGGTACGATCTAGAGATGTTGCGGGAAATAGGCTACTGTGCCGGGGTAGAGAACTACTCTCGCCATCTGGCCCAAAGGGCCCCCGGCGAGCCCCCCTGGACCCTCCTCGACTACTTCCCCGATGACCTCCTCCTCATCATCGACGAGTCCCACATGACCATCCCCCAACTTCATGGCATGTTCCGAGGAGATCGTTCGAGGAAAGAGACCCTGGTAGATTATGGCTTTCGTCTCCCCTCGGCCCTGGATAACCGGCCCCTTACCTTTGAAGAGTTCGAAAAGCATATCTATCAGGTCATATACACCTCGGCCACCCCAGGGCCCTATGAGTTGGAACATAGCGACCAGGTGGTGGAGCAGATAATCAGGCCGACCGGGCTGGTGGACCCCCAGGTGATAGTGAAACCCACCCGGGGCCAGATCGAGGACCTCATCTATCAGATAAACGAAAGGGTGAAGCATGGACAACGAGCCTTGGTAACCACCCTCACCAAGCGGATGGCGGAGGATTTGGCCGACTACCTGGCGGAGATGGGGGTTAAAGTCCACTATTTGCATTCGGAGATATACACCATTGAGCGGGTGGAGATCCTCCGCGACCTAAGGTTCGGGGTATACGACGTAGTAGTGGGCATCAACCTGCTTCGCGAGGGGTTGGATCTGCCGGAGGTCTCCTTAGTAGCCATCCTAGACGCCGACAAGGAGGGGTTCTTGCGCTCCGACCAGGCCCTCATCCAGACCATCGGCCGAGCGGCCCGCCATATAAACGGCACGGTCATCATGTACGCCGATACCATGACCGAATCGATGATGCGGGCCATAGACGAGACCAACCGCCGCCGAGCGATACAGACGAGATACAATGAGGAGCACGATATCGAGCCCCGGAGCATCGTCAAGGCGGTAAGGGATTTGACCGACCAGGTGAGGGTGGCGGCCGAGGAGCGACTGAGATACGAGGTGGCGGCGGAGATACCCAAAGATGAAGTGGCCCGCCTGATAAAAGAGTTAGAGAAGCAGATGAAGCAACTGGCCCAGGACCTAGAGTTCGAGAAGGCGGCGGTTATCAGAGACCAGATCTTCGAGTTACGCCAGCGGCTGGCCGAACGTGAAGAGATCCCCGAATGGGAGCGGATACGCAAAGAACAGCGGACGAGGGAATTAGAGAATATCGAGATGCTGAGGATGATGGGGAGAAGGTGAGAGAAAGCCGATGACCAAAGCGCTCCCCCTGCTCTTGGGTTTCATCATGCTAAGCCTCCTGAGCCTGGCCACCAGGTACTTCAAAGTAAGATTGGACTTGAGAAGGCTGACCATCTTGGTGGCCGTCTCCTTACTCCTGGGCTACCTCCTCTTCTACACCGCCGCCTGGCGCTTGCTACTCTCCGGCGTGCGCCTACTGGCCTGCACCTCGATTTTTGGACTCCTGGCCCTCGTTGTGGGAATCTTCTTAGCCATGAAGGCGGCAGAGGAACGGAAGGGATGATAGAGCAGGTTTAGAGGGACAAGTGACAGGAGTATAGAAGTAGAGGAAGAATAGAGGGAATACAAGAAGAGAGGGCGGTCCTCATATTAGTTAGAAATGAAGCGATATGCGATTCTTAGATACACTCTTACGGCGAGGAAGGAAAGACTCTTCTAAGAAAGGCTCCCGCACAGAGAAGATGCCGGGGCTCGAGTCAACAGTCCCTAAGCCCGTACCCCTCAAAGGCTCATGGGGCCTTGGCTTCGCCCTCGATTTTCATAGCCGATTTCAGGACGATGATCTGCGGCGAACCGAGTTGGGAGAACTCATTTATCGCTACAAATACGGCGGAGAAAAGCGCTTAGTCGAGGTGCTAAGTGCAAGGCTGGCTGACTTCATCAAAAAGAACACCCCATTCCGGGATGCAGATGGTATCGTCTGCATCCCCTCGACTTGGAGGAGGAAAGAATATGACCCTGTCCCCCTCTTGGCAAGACATGTGGCAGAGAAAACTGGTCTTCCCTTCTTGAGCAACGCGCTGGAGAAGGTGCGCTACACCGAACCCCAGAAAGAACTAGGTACCTTGGCCGCAAAACAAAGGAACGTCTTGAGTGCCTTCATGGTCAGAGGCGATGTCAAGGGCAAGAGAATTCTCCTTCTGGATGATCTCTGCGATTCTGGCGCTACACTCCAAGAGGCAACAAGGGTGTTGAAGATAGCGGGCGTAAAAGAGGTCTTAGTTCTGGTGCTGACGAAAACTATACATGGGTTCTAGAGTGGTATGTATAGGGAAAAGGTGTACTGGGTAGCCTTGAGCATGGTGACTGGTATCGGGCCTAAAACTTTCCGTCGGGTCATAGAGAGGTTTGAGTCCCCGGCTGCGGTCTTCGAGGCTTCCATCGAGGAACTGACGAAGATTCCCAGGATCACCACCGAGGTGGCAGAAGATATCCTCGCTACGCCGCTGGAGGAGGTGGAGGAAGAACTCCTATCCTTAGACGAGGAAGGGATAAACGTTCTGACCATAAACGATCAAGAGTATCCCGCAAATCTGAAAGCCCTCCCCGATGCACCACCAGTGCTCTTCCTGTTGGGTCATCTGTTGGAGGGAGACAGCGCTTCTGTAGCCATCGTTGGCTCGCGAAGCGCGACCTCACAGGGCCTCGCTTTAGCTAAGGAACTAGCGGCAGGGCTGGCCCAAAAGGGGCTCACTGTTGTTAGTGGCCTGGCGGAGGGCATCGACACGGCAGCTCACCAGGGAGCACTCCAAGGAGGAGGGCGTACCATCGCCGTCCTGGGCTCAGGGATACGAGTTATCCATCCCAGAGAGAATGAGAACCTGGCCAAGGAGATAATGGAACGGGGAGCACTCATCTCCGAACTACATCCCAACGCTCCTCCCCTAGTCCAGAATCTAATGGCCCGCGACCGCATCGTCAGTGGCCTATCCAGGGCGGTAATCGTGGTTGAGGCCGAGGAGCAAAGTGGCAGTCTGCATACCGCCAGCGAGGCGAAGAACCAAGGTAGGTTAGTCTACACTATAGACAACGCTAGCCCTGGTAACACGTTGCTTCTGCGTGAAGGTGCTATAAAACTTTTGGGAGTGCAGACCGACTTCGATACACTGGCTGAAATAATCAAGCAACATACCCCTGTGAGCCACGAAGGAGTTGCTAGACAAACAAACCTCTTATAGAAGATAGAAGAAGCATTCCAAATTTTGAATCCTGCTCCTTTTCGTGCTATAATATAAGATTGCCCGAAAAATCGCTTTTTCCGAGTTAGAGCATGGCCCAAGATAAGATCACCGTTCGCGGGGCCCGCGAACATAACCTGAAGAATATAACCGTGGAGATACCACGGAACAAATATGTGGTCATCACCGGCCTCTCCGGCTCCGGCAAGTCCTCTCTGGCCTTTGACACTATATATGCCGAGGGACAACGCCGTTATGTCGAGTCGCTCTCCGCCTACGCCCGCCAGTTCCTGGGCCAGATGCAGAAACCAGATGTAGACCAGATAGAGGGGCTCTCCCCTGCCGTCTCCATCGACCAGAGAGGGGCCTCCCATAACCCCAGAAGCACGGTGGGGACGGTCACCGAGATATACGACTACCTTCGCCTTCTCTACGCCCGCACCGGCACTCCCCACTGCCCTAACTGTGGCCGGGTCATCGCCCAGCAGTCGGCGGAGCAGATCGCGGATTCGGTGATGGAACTCGAACCTGGGACCAAGATAATGGTCTTGGCGCCCCTCATCAAAGACCGCAAAGGCCACCACCAGCGGGTCTTCGAGGATATACGCAAGGCGGGCTTCGTCCGCGTAAGGGTGAATGGCGAGGTGCGGGATGTGGACGAGCATATCGAACTCGACCGGTACAAGCAACACACTATAGAGGCGGTGGTGGATAGGCTCATCATCCCCGAAAAGGCGAAATATAGCGAGGAGGAGATCAAGACTTTCCGCTCCCGGCTGACCGATTCGGTGGAGACGGCCCTTAACCTGGGCGATGGCGTAGTCATCATCAACAACGCGACCGCAGGGAAAGATCTCCTCTTCTCCGAGCAGTTCGCCTGTGTCCACTGCGGCATCAGCATCGGCGAGATAGAGCCTCGCACCTTCTCCTTCAACACCCCTTACGGGGCCTGCCCCGTCTGTCAGGGGATCGGCACCAGGATGGAGATAGACCCCGGCCTGGTCATCCCCAACAAGAGCCTGACTTTGGCCGAGGGAGCCGTTCAACCCTGGAGCCGGGCCTCGACCAGCGAGACCTATTATTACCAGTTGGTGAAGGCCGTGGCTGATCACTATGGCTTCTCCGTGAACGTCCCCGTGCGGGACCTGCAACCTGAGCACATAGACCTCCTCCTATATGGAACTGGTGGAGAGATAATCAGGCTGAGATACAGAAACCAATACGGTCGCATTCGCGAGTACGATACCACCTACGAGGGGGTAATCCCCAACCTGGAGCGGCGATACCGGGAGTCGAGTTCTGATTACATCCGGGGCGAGATAGAAAGGTACATGGCTACCCATCCTTGCCCTGCCTGCAAGGGAAAACGGCTGAAGCCCGAAAGCCTAGCCGTCACCATAACCGACAGGTCGATCACCGATATCACCGCCATGTCTGTAAGCCAGGCCCTAGAGTTCTTCCAGGAACTCCCCAAGAGGCTCTCCCAGCGAGAGTTGGCTGTCGCCCACCGGGTCCTTAAGGAGATCCGGGATCGGTTGCGGTTCATGGTCAACGTGGGGCTCGACTATTTGACCCTGGAACGTTCGGCGACCACGCTCGCGGGCGGCGAGGCTCAAAGGCTGAGACTAGCCACCCAGATCGGCTCCCAATTAGTGGGGGTGCTCTATATCCTGGACGAGCCCTCCATCGGCCTCCACCAGCGAGACAACAGGCGGCTCATCCGCACCCTCAAGGATATGCGTGACCTGGGAAACACGCTATTGGTGGTAGAGCACGATGAGGAGACGATGCGCTCGGCGGACTGGATCATAGACCTGGGGCCAGGAGCCGGGGAAAGCGGCGGCCAGGTAGTGGCCGCGGGCCCCATAGAGGAGATCATCGCCTGCCCAGAGTCGATCACCGGACAATACCTCTCCGGAAAGAAGAGCATCCCCATACCGGAGAGGCGCCGAAGGGGGAATGGAGGGTATCTAGAGGTCAAGGGCGCGGCGGAACACAACCTAAAAGAGATCGGCGTCCGCTTCCCGTTGGGCAAGTTCATCTGCATCACCGGCGTCTCCGGCTCGGGGAAGAGCACCCTCCTCATCGAGATAGTTTATAAGCGACTGGCTCAGATACTCCATCGAGCCAAAGACAGGTCAGGCCGACATAAGGATATCTTAGGGGTTGAGCACCTGGACAAGGTGATAGATATAGATCAATCTCCCATCGGCCGGACACCCCGCTCCAACCCAGGCACCTATACCAACGTCTTCACCCGCATCCGCGAACTCTTCGCCACCCTACCAGAGGCGAGGATGCGGGGATATAAGCCGGGTCGTTTCTCCTTCAATGTTAGGGGCGGCCGTTGTGAGGCCTGTCAAGGCGACGGTATTATCAAGATAGAGATGCATTTCCTCCCCGATATATACGTCCCCTGTGAGGTCTGCAAAGGGAAACGGTTTAACCGAGAGACCCTCCAGATCCGATACAAGGGGAAGAACATCGCCGATGTCCTGGGGATGACGGTGGAGGAGAACATTGAGTTCTTCGAGAACATCCCTACGATCAAGCGGAAACTCCAGACCCTCTACGATGTAGGGTTGGGCTACATCCAGTTAGGTCAGTCCTCTACTACCCTCTCTGGGGGCGAGGCTCAGCGCATAAAACTCTCCCGAGAACTCTCCAAGCGGGCCACCGGTCGCACCCTCTACATCCTAGACGAGCCCACCACGGGGCTCCACTTCGACGACATCAAGAAACTCTTGGACGTCTTGAGTCGGCTCGTCGATGCCGGGAACACGGTGATCATCATCGAGCACAACCTGGACGTGATAAAGTCGACCGACTGGATCATAGACCTGGGGCCGGAGGGCGGCGACGCCGGAGGCTGGGTCATCGCCCAGGGAACGCCCGAGGAGGTGGCCCAGATGGCCCACTCCTACACCGGCCAGTTCCTAAAGAGAGTGCTCTTCGGGCAGATGCCTACCGTTAGAGAGCGTCGCAGGCGAAAACCAGAACTCAAGGCAGCGTCATAAGATACAACAAGCCTACCTATGTGTTAGAGCGAGGTCGCGCGACCTCGCTTATCATCTAGGAGGGAATATGAAAAATTGGAAGGATTTGCTCAGCGCCGACCCCACCGACTGGCTCCTTGAAGAGTCCAACCCCTCCATCCGTTATTTTACACTCCGTTGGCTTCTAGATAAGCCGGAAAGTGACCCGCAGGTGGTAGCCGCTAGTCAGGCCATCGCCCAGTCTGAGCCGGTGCAAAATATTCTCCTGAGCCAACGCCCAGAGGGTTACTGGGGCTCTGACCCGCGCCCTCATCACGGCACAGAAAAATATCTAATCCTTCTCCTGTGGCTGGGCTATAAGGGAGATGGGGCCGTCAGAAAAGCGATCGATTATCTGCTCGATGGTAGCATCCTGGAGGATGGAGCCTACGGCGTGGAGATAAAGGGGCGCAAGGTATTTCTCCCCTGCCATGCGGCCCACGCCCTACGCCTGATGCTCTGGTACGACTATACCTATGACCCTCGCGCTCACAAGGTCCTAGATTGGCTCCTGAGCACCCAACACCAGGAGGGCGGCTGGCCCTGTCTCTCTAAGGTGAAGGGTCACTCCTGCTTCTGGGCCACATCTGCCGTGCTCCAAGCCTTCCGCGACCTCCCCTCAGACTGGGTTACTCCCCAGATAGAAGAATCCCGCCATCAAGCCATCGAACTCTTCCTGGAAAGCGGCCTCTATAAGCATCACCGGGAATGGGGCAAGCCCAGCCCCCGCTGGTTCAAATTTGGCTTCCCCGCGCACTGGGAAACAGATGTACTTCAGGTATTGGGCCTGGTGGCCCCCTACGTCTCCCCTGACGATGAGCGCATCCAAGAGAGTCTCCAAATCATACTGTCTAAGCAAGATGAGAGTGGTCGCTGGCCTTGCGAGGTGCACCCCAAAGGGGGCAAGTGGATTGAGAAATTTGTGCCCTTGGAGGAGATAGGCCAGCCTTCCAAATGGGTTACCCTCCACGCCCTTCATGCCTTGAAACGCCTATACGAAAAGGAGAAGGGATGAAAGATTGGAAAAGGGTTCTAAACGCCGACCCCACCGATTGGCTCCTCGAAGAGTCTAACCCCTCCGTCCGCTATTTGGCCCTCCAGTGGCTCCTGGACAAAGCCCCTGATGACCCGGAGGTGGTCGCCGCCAGGAAGGCGATCTGGACTTATGAGCCGGTGGTGAAACTTCTAGATGCCCAGCGGCCCGATGGCCGTTGGAGGCGGGATCGCAAGGAAGCCTATCACACTATCCACTACTTTCTCATCGCTCTGGAGCATTTCGGCTGTCCCCGCACAGAAGGGATCGAGAGGGCCATCGAGTACCAGTTCAAAATGGCCCTCTTAGAAGATGGAGCCTTCACTTGCTCTCCTTTCCATGAGGATCCCCGGCGGCAAGTCATCCCCTGCTACACCGCTTGCGCCTTGCACTACCTCTGCTTCTGGGGCTATAGGGACGATCCCCGGGTTGAGCGGATGCTGGGTTACCTCCTCCGCACACAACTCCCTGAGGGCGGCTGGCTCTGTTCCGAGCGAGTGAAGAAGCGCCACTCCTGTTTCTGGGCCACGGCCAAGGTCTTGAAGGCCTTCCAGGAGTTGCCCTTCCCGGACAAGCCCTCTGAGCGTCAGAACGAGGAGGTTAATGGTGCCATGCGTCGTGCCGCCGACCTCTTCCTCAGATCAGGACTATACAAGCATCACCGCGAGTTCGGAAAGCGAAGCGAGGGCTGGTTCCGCTTCGGTTACCCCCTTATGGGGGTTACCAGCATCCTAGAGGTACTAGAACTGATCGCCCCTTATGTGCAGTCCGACGACCCCCGCATCCAAGAAGGGTTAGAGTTAGTCCTCTCCAAACAGAGAGAGGATAGCCGCTGGCTCGTCGAGAGCGAACGCTGGGCTGACCTGGGCCTATTCGAGCCTATCGGCCAGCCCTCCAAATATGTCACTCTCCACGCCATGAGGATGCTCAAGAGGCTGTATAAGTAGCAAATTCCTTGTGTCGTCCCTGCCTTTTCGATAAAACGAAGACTATCAAAGGGGAGACGCAATTATGAGTGTTTCCATCGGCCTAAAGAAGGCGGCAGTCCTTTGCATTCTGCGGAGCGAGGCCGGCTTTTTGTTGCTTCGCCGCAACAAGGAACCCAACCTCGGCAAGTACGTCCCCATTGGGGGGCATCTTGAGCCCTTCGAGACACCGAGGGCAGCGGCGATACGTGAAGTCAGAGAAGAGACAGGCATATCGGTCGAGGAGCCGCGCCTCGTAAGCATACTAACGGAGACCAGCCCCACTGACTACAACTGGATCATCTACATCTACACGGCTGACATCCCCGCCATCCCACCCATCGAGTGCGCTGAAGGAACCCTGGAGTGGGTTGCGCCAGAGCGACTGGATACCATTCCCATACCGACAACAGATGGCTTTATCTACGATTGCCTATCCCGGCCTGAGTTCTTCGTCTTCGATGCGGTCTATGATGAGAATGTGAGGCTGATAAGGCTGGTTGATGAGTTGTCGGGAAGGGTATTGTTTGAGGGGTAATGAGTCAACTCAAGCCTTTTTCTGGTGGCGTCTGCCTGCCGCGCAGCGTGCCGGGCCAGAGGGGATTTCCTCCTGACGGACTCAAATTGCTCAGAGGAGATAACCGACATGGATGAATCGATAACCATATATACCATAGGCCATAGCAATGTGCCTATCGAACAGATCCTCAACTTGCTACAAGTGAACAATATCGAAACGGTAGTAGACATTCGCAGCATACCACAGAGCCGATATAGCCCTCAGTTCAACCGGAAATCCTTAGCAAAGGGTCTCGATGAGATTGGAATTAACTACGTATACCTTGGCGATTCTCTCGGAGGGCGGCCAAACGACCCGACTTGTTACCAAGGTAACGAGGTAAAATATGATGAGGTAATAAAAAAGCCATGGTATCAACAAGGCATAAAGGAATTGTGCCGAATTGCACATTTGCAGTGTACCACTATCCTCTGCAGCGAAGAGGATCCCAAACAATGCCATCGACATCAGCTAGTTGGTCAAACCCTTCTTCGCCTGGGTTTTAGGATTCTGCATATTCGCGGAAATGGAAACATCGAACCGGCAATTGTCATTCCAGAGCAGCCTACACTCTTCCAATAGCATAGAAAAGCTATGAAGAAACGCCTTATCATCAGTGATTTAACTAGAATGGCACCACCTCGAGTCTGTATAGCTGGCTGGGAAACAGATAGCTGGGAGTGTATCCGACCTGTTTTACCTCCGCCAGGGATTGACGAAGGGTTTCTCCTTCAGGAAGGCAGACTCATGATCAAACCCTTTGCTGAAGTTGAATTCGATTTCGAATGCAAAAAGCCGTCTAGACCTCCTCATACCGAGGATTGGAATCTTAATCAGCGTTACAAGCCAAAACTCATTAGAGTCCTCGATATGGTGGAAAAAAGGAATGTATTGCAAAATCAAGTCGACGAAGACGTTTGCTCAATCTTTGGGGCCCAAATTCACGAAGCGCGGTACGTTAAAGCCGGCCAGGGATTCAGATCACTTGGAACCATCGTACCTAAGCAAGTCCTGCGTGTCCGTTATGAACAGTCACACTATGAGCAAGACAAATGGCGATATCACATAGAATTCCTGGACCAACGAAGCGAAAACTTTGATCTCCCAGTTACAGATCTCGCTTTCAGAGCATTTTGTGACACCCGCAGAACGAGACATGGGCACTCAGGAAATAGAATAAGCAGTTGGTTAATCAGGTATCTACGCGAGAACGAAACCTTCTTTCGCATCGGATTAGCAAGGGAGTGGGAAGAGAAAAGGCCAGGGTGCTGCTACCTTCAAATCACGGGAGTTTATACCTTCCCTGATTACCTGGAAGGAAAATCATACCTTGAGATTGGACTTTGATGGCTTGATCAATAAAGAGGAATTATCTCTGGTGAAGCCAAGAAGAGTAAACCGCTACCATATCTGGACCATCGGCTGCCAAATGAATGACGCCGACTCCCGGCGCGCCGCCCAGGAGTTGCAGCGCCTTGGCTACCTCCCCACCCCCAAAGCGGAGGAGGCGGACCTTATCCTCTTGAATACCTGCATCGTCCGCCAGAAGGCCGAGGATAAGGTCTACGGCCGCCTGAGCAGCCTCAAGCCCCTCAAGGAGCGCCGTCCTGAGGTCATCCTGGCCGTGATGGGTTGTCTGGTGGCCCCAGAGACCCGGAAAGACCTAGAAAGGCGCTTCCCCTATGTGGACCTCTGGCTCCCCCCCTCGGAGGTGAAGGGGCTCGTTGAGTTCTTGGAGGAGGCGGGAGAGCCCCTCCCCTTCATCTACCCCGTCACTGCCTACGTCCCCGTCGCCACCGGTTGCGACCAGTATTGCACCTACTGTATCGTCCGGCTCCGCCGAGGGAGAGAGCGAAGCAGGCCCAGGGAGGAGATCGTGGAAGAGGTGCGCTGTTTGGTGGAGCGGGGCGTGCGAGAGGTGACGCTGGTGGGACAGATCGTCGACTCCTACGGCCACGACCTCCCCGGCCAGCCAACCCTCGCCGACCTACTTGGCGAGGTACATGAGATCGAGGGACTCTGGCGCATCCGTTTCCTCACCTCTCACCCCAACTTCATGAGCGACAGGCTCATCAAGGCCGTAGCCTCCCTCCCCCAAGTTTGCGAGCATATCGAGTTGCCGGTTCAGGCGGGCGATGACCGGCTTCTAAAACGGATGGGGAGAAGATATACCCTCTCCCAATACCGGAGACTGCTTGCCAAAATCCGAGAGCAGATCCCTGGTGTCTCCTTGGCCACCGATGTCATCGTGGGCTTCCCAGGGGAGACGGGAGAGGAGTTCAAAGGTACCTATAGGCTTCTGGAGGAAGAGAGGTTCGATGTAGTCCATGTGGCGGTCTACTCGCCCCGACCAGGTACCCCCGCCGCTCGCCTGCCCGACGATGTACCTCCTCAGGAGAAGGAGAGGCGTCGCCGGGCCCTGGAGGAACTACAAGCCAAGATCGCGGAAGAGACAAACCAGGCATTCGTGGGGGAGACGATAGAGATACTGGTGGAGGAGAAGCAAAAGGGGAAATGGAAAGGCCGCACCCGGACGAATAAACTGGTCTTCTTCCAGGACAATAGCGACTGGAGAGGCAAACTAGCCCCTGTTCAGATCACCTGGGCTGGCCCTTGGTCGATGCAAGGCAGCCTCAACGCCCCAACTCCTCCCGGAGGTTGACCCCCCACTTTCGTATCTCTCCCCCAGGATCGAGGGAAACGATCCATAACTCCAAGTTGCTGGCGGCCATCACCGCCCCTAACATCATCTCCTCATCTCCTGCCTTCTTGGGGTAACAGATGCCCCCACCCATCTGGCACTGGTGGGATAGGAGAAAGAACATCTTCTCCAAATCGAGCAGGCCATACCGTCTCCGAATCATCTCTTCCCAGAGGGAATATCGCTCCTCGTCGGCGCTAATATCTCCTTCCGCCTGAAAAGCGGAGAGCTCTAGGAAGCGGCTAGTGCGAACCACGTAATCGTCCTCGGGCTCGACGAGCGCATGGCGATGAAGTGAGAGCTCCAGGGCCGCCGCACTTGCCGGCTTCCCATCGCCGATCACCATGTTGGCTCCCCCAGTACGTGGGGCGCTGGCGATGATCCTCAGGGCCTGGGGGAGGTCGCCCGAATATTGAAGCGCCTGGCGAAGGGTGAAGGGCAAAGGCACTCCTCGTAAGGGGGAATCTAAGGAGGAGACATCTAACTGAGCCACCGATATCTTCTCCTCGTTGAGCCCGATGTTGATCCCCACCACGCCGGGCGCCGAGAGGCTCACGAAGGCGTTGCCTTCCTCAGGTTCGTAGAGGATAAAAAGGGTGTGCTCTAGCGCCATATCTCCCTCTACAACATGAAAGAGGCTACCGCTCTTTGTGGCCTCTCCGAAGAGGGCAAACGTCGCCCGGGGGGAGAGCGAGACCCATCTCGATGCGGACTCAACAGGAGTCAAAAAGGGAGTCCCTACCTCAAGGTGGGGAGGAAACCAGGGCTGGAAGGTAGTGAGGAGTTCGTTTAGGGCTTCATCGGAATACGGATGAGCCACCAACTGGGGCCGAATGTTAAGAAGCAGGATATCGGTATAGGAGACCCCTGCGCCCTGGGCCAGACCTACTATCTCTTCCCTGAACTCATCGGGGATCTCAAGAAGCCGCGCCTCCTGGAGAAGAAGGGGGAGCGGGAGGGGAGCCGAAATCAACTCCCCGTAGAGGCTCGCAACCCGCCTTCGGATCTCTTGCCGGAGGAGCATCCCATGCTGGTATCCCATCTCGTAAGGGCTGCCCCTCAGATGGAGAAGTGGCACCTCCTCCTCTTTCAAGACACCCAAACCGTATACCCTTGAAGAGTCGAAAACGGTGGGTTCGTCAGGCAAAGAGTATGATCTCCAAAAGGAGAAAAGAATAAAGGCCAGAAGAAAGCCCCGTTTAACCATCTTTCCCTAATGCTGAGCATTCTAACACTCACCTTGGGGGTCGTCAATGAAGAGGTTGACACTCCTCTACAAAGATGGTACCCTCCTGATGGAGGTATAATGGCTTCAAGGCGCTCTCTTCTTCTCATTCTCCTGCTCGCCTTTCTTTTGGTGGGCACAACCTTGGCCTTAGCCATCTCACAATGGGGAGAAGAAGCCCCGGTGAAACCGACGATCCCTTCGCCTTCGCCCACCGTTGTGGCCCAACAGACACCTCTGGCCTCTCCCTCGCCACCCCCTGAGCCCACCGCTACAGTAACGCCCCTGCCCACGCCTACTTTAGAAGTAGTGATCACTATAGAGGCGACACCGACCCCCTGGAGGCTAGAACTTGTGGATTTACCGCCCATAGCCCTCCCTGATTGGCTCCGGCCCGCTGCTGACAACGGGCTAGGCATACATTTTCTGGCCCAGCCTCACTATTCCGAGGAAGAGTTAGACTTCCAGATCGCGCGGATGGTCTCGTTGCGAATGAAATGGGCCTTGGTGATATATGGGGATGAGATCCAACTGAGGAAGGCGGCGATAAAGTTTCGAGATGCGGGGATCACCGTGGTCTGGCGAAGAATGGCTCGCCCCTTCAAGCCCATATACGACTTGGATCGCGATGTGCAGATATTGCAAGAGGTGGGGATGCCCCCCTACATGCAACTCTACAACGAGCCCAGCCTACCCGCGGAATGGGGTGAGCGGGAGATCGACCAGGAACTGTTCCTAAACAACCTGTTGAAGGCGGCCGCCCAGGTTTATAACGCCGGAGGGTACGTGGGGCTCCAATTCGTGGACGAAAGATGGCTGGTGGCCGCCCTACAAGAGATGAAAGCCCGCGGCGGGGAGGCGATCTTCGGCCGTATGTTCTTCGTCCCCCACCCTTATGGCTTGAACCACCCCCCTTCCTACACGGAGGATTGCAACGCCGTCCTGGGCTTCCTCTGCTTCGCCGAGGTCTTCGAGCAAGAGATAGGGTTCGTCCCCCCCATGATTGCCGGGGAGGGTGGGTGGAAATATCGGGCCAGCGATGACCCCAGGTTTTCCATAGTGGACGACCAACTCCACGCCCAGTATCATAGGGAGCTCTTCGAGTGGTTCCGAACAGGGGTTCTCTCCGATGGCCAACCTTTACCCGACTACCTATTTGCTTTCTGTCCTTGGCTCCTCTCGGACAAGATGGATGATAGCGCCTGGTTCGATTCCTTCGCTGGCGACCATACGTTGACTATAGAGGCGGTGAAATCTATCCCTACCTTCCAGCGCAAGTTCAGTTGGGATTAAAAGCGTTTTTGAACAGCCGCAACTAAATCTCTGGCCCTGGATTTGAAATCCAGGGCCAGCATCGGTGTCCGGAACAGGCTGGCAGCCGAGAATGGCAGAGTCAGGCGGTGAAGCCTAGCCGCTGTTAGTCAAAAGAGAGAGCCCCACGTTATGTGGGGCTCTGCTTATCCTAACACCTCGCTGAAGGCTTCCAAGGCCACCTTGATATCTTCCTCACTTATCCCATAATGGGTCACCGCTCGCAGACGGTCTCCTCCGATGGCCAATAGCCGCACACCTCGATGCTCGAGATCCATCACTAACTCCCCGGGGGTTATATCTTCCGCCACTAGGGAGAAGATGACGATATTGGTCTCCACCCGCGCTAGGTCTATCTCTATCCCCCTCATCTCCGCCAACCCTTTGGCGAGGACGCGGGCGGTATAGTGATCCTCGGCCAAGCGGTCCACCATCTCTGTCAAGGCCACGATCCCGGCCGCGGCTAAGATGCCCACCTGGCGCATCCCTCCCCCCACCATCTTGCGCATCTTCCGGGCCTTCTTAATGAAAGCCTCGCTCCCTGCCACCAAGGAGCCTACCGGGGCGGCTAGCCCCTTGGAAAGACAAAACATGACCGAGTCAGCCTGTCTAGTGAGTTCCTTGACCCCCACCCCCAGGCTGATGGCGGCGTTGAAGATGCGAGCGCCGTCCAGATGCAAGGAAAGGCCGTTGCGCCTGGCTATGGCGGCCACCGATTCCATATAATCAGGGGAGAGAGCAGCCCCGCCGCAACGGTTATGGCTATTCTCCAAGCAGATCAAACGAGTAGGAGGAAAATGTATGTTTGGCAGTCGGATGGCCGTTTCTATCTCTTGGAGATCTAAGGTGCCATCCTCTCGGTTAGTCAAGGGTCGGAGTTGTATCCCCCCTAGTCCTGCCGCTCCGCCTACTTCGTAGAGGAAGGTATGGCATCGGTCTCCCAATATCACCTCATCGCCCCGCTGGCAATGGGTCAAGAGAGAGACCAGGTTCCCCATAGTGCCTGAGGCCACGAAGAGGGCCGCCTCCTTCCCCACCATCTCCGCCCCTAACTCCTCCAGGCGGTTCACCGTGGGGTCCTCTCCGAAGACATCATCCCCCACCTCGGCCCGGTACATCGCCTCCCGCATGGAAGGAGTAGGCTGGGTCACGGTGTCGCTCCGCAGATCGATGGCCCGCATTTTGCCTCCCTTCCCACCTAATAAGTGTGTCTTAAGCCCTCTAAAACCCTCTCTAACTCCTCTGGCAATGGGGCCTCAAACTCCAGATATCGGCCGCTCGGCGCTCGGAAGCCCAGAACATGAGAATGGAGAAACTGCCTCTCCAACTCCAACCGCTTTTTGCGGAAGCCGTAGACCGGATCGCCCACCACCGGATGACCTAGGAAAGCCAGATGGAGTCGCACCTGATGCGTTCGCCCCGTTCTGGGCATCGCTTCCACCAGGGTGTAGCCATCAAGGTATCTGCGAACCCGGTACTCGGTTACCGCCTCCCGCCCTCCAGGCAAGACCGCCATCCGCTTCCGCCGCCGCGGATCCCGCCCGATAGGAGCCTCGATCATCCCCTGGGCAGGCTTCAGCTGCCCCTCCACCAAGGCCAGATAGACCTTCTTCACCTCCCCCCGCTTGAACTGTTTTTGCAACCTCCGTCGCGCAGGCTCGTTTTTGGCCACCACCATCAGCCCAGAGGTATTTTTGTCTAACCGATGAACGATGCCCGGGCGAGGGCTTGGGAGTTGTGAGAGAGAGGGGTAGCGGGCCAAAAGGGCGTTGACCAAAGTGCCCTTCTTATGCCCATAAGAGGGATGAACCACCATGCCCGCGGGCTTATTCACCACGGCCAGGTCTTGGTCCTCATAGACGATATCGAGGGGTAGTTCCTGAGCCAGAAGAGCGGGCTCCTCAGGGGGTGGCAACTGGATTCGGATGCGCTCTCCAGGAAAGAGGAGATAACTGGCCTTGGCCACCTTCCCCTCCACAGTCACTCGGCCCTGGCGAATGAGGTGTTGAACCTGGGAACGGGAGAGAGCCAGGGGACCGGCCAGGTATTTATCCAGTCTCTCCCCTCCTTCTGCGACTAGGAACTCTCTGACTTCATCCGTATGAGAAGGCGGGGCCCCTTCATCGTGCCCCGCCTTGCCTCTCACCATCTCCCTCAGGCCTCCTTACCGCTGCGCCAGAAATAGAAGGCCAAGATAGATACCCCTACCACTATAGCGCTATCCGCCAGGTTGAAGATGGGCCAGACCTTGAAATCTATGAAGTCGATGACGTGGCCGTAATGCAAGCGGTCGACCAAGTTGCCTGCCGCTCCGCCCAACTGCATGCCCAAAGCGATGCGAAGCCAAGGTTTTTCTGTGGGGATATGTCCCTCGTAGAGAAGGATGGCTATCACCACGATGATGGCTACCAGGGCGAGGAGGGTTCCCTGGTCGGGGAGGAGTCCAAAAGCCGCCCCGGTATTGGTCACCAGGGTAAGGCTCACTAGCCGCCTCAGGGAGGTTATGGGGTTCCAAGGCTCTCCCCAAATGAGGTTCCGCAGGACCAGATATTTGCTCCCCTGATCCACCAAGAAAACAAGAAGAGCCACCCCAACGAGAAAGGCCCACTTATAGCCTCCAGCCAGCCTCCGTTGGCTCACCGCCTCCTCTCGCGACGCTGCATACAGTCGATGCAGAGGCTGGCATAGGGTATAGCCTTCAACCGGGCGGGGTCTATCTCCTTGCCGCAATCTAAGCAGTAGCCGTAGGTTCCTCGCTCGAACCGCTCTAAAGCCTCTTCCACCTGTTCCAACTGGCGCTCCAAGGTCTGACGAAGCGCCAGGTTCTTAGCCTGCTCGAAGACGTCTGTGGCATCGTCGGCCATATGGTTGCCGTAGCCAGGATGCTCTTGCCCTCCGATGACCAACTGGGAGATCTCCCCGTGGAGACGCACTCTCTGCTCCTCTAGCCTCTTCTTCAACTGGTCTAGTTTTACCGCCATCCTGGCCCTCCTTCCGCTCCCTTGCGGAGGCGCTTTGACAACCCAAAAGGACACCCGCCCAACTCTTTACTATATTCTACCTCATAAGAGGAAAAGTAGCAAGTTCCAGGGAGAAATGTAGCCTGCATCGAAAGTTGGCCGGAGCCGCCTAAAAGCCCCAATCCCTATTGCTAAAAGCGGAATCGACGCTTTAGCCGGAGCCGCCTAAAGGCTCTAATCCCGTTGATTAGAGAGGAGTTGTGGGGGGTGAGCCATCCCTAAGGGTGACTCACCCCTATTCTTTTGGATTTATGGCGTGTATTGCTTGAGGATTGAAGGCAGGTAGATGCGTAAGAAATATTCGATGCCGCCCCAGAAGCCGCCTCCCAGGGTGTATCCTCCCCCGCTCATGGCACCGGCATCGGGCTGGCCGATGGTGCTGCCCAGGGTGTAGCCTCCTCCTGTGCTGAAAGTGTATCCTCCGCCGTCTATGGTGCTCCAGGAGAGGTCATAGCCACCGCCTGATTGGCCCATGACTATCCCGCTCAGGAGCAGGATTACCAGGGCCAGGAATGGCAAAAGAAGCCCCCATCGTCGCATGGCTCGCCTCCTCACTCTACCAATGTGGCGACCATGCGCCCAATGGTGATTTTGTGGCTGCTACCGGTGCCAGCGAAGATAAGGTTGAAGTAGACCAGCATCGGCCCATCAATGAGCGCGGGAGAAGGAGTAGTTACCGCGTAGCAAGTCCAGGTCGTCGAATTACGAATGGTCATTGAGTCATTGAGCAGCGTCGTATAGCCCTTCGTACTGCCGATGTGATAGACGGCAGTATTCCAAATGTAACTACCTGACGTAACCTCGTAGCATACCTCTAAACTCTTGAGTTTCTGAGGGCTGCCGAACAGTGTGATGAAGTTATGGACGGGCACATAGATGATCCCCTGAGTGTGGGTGTCGTTCCAGATCTCATTCCAGCCCCCCCAATGATGCAGGAATCTCAGTCCTGAGTTCGCGGCTATGTGGGAGGTTGCTTCTATCTCAAAAGGGTTGATTGCCAAGCGAGTCTCGGCGACGCTTTTGATTATGCCTGAGCCGCTAGCATAGATGGCTACGCCACCAGCGTTGTTGATACCTTGTACCCCATAGCCGTTGGGCGAAAAGACTTGCCCTATGACACCGCGGGTGGAGCCGGTGGTGTGGCTGGCATAACCCTCCACACCCGTGCCGGCGCCTGTGTCGGAGCGACCGGATATGCCGAAGGTCACGCCACCGGGAGCAGTAGAATTGGCATAGCCGTAGACGCCGGTGGCAGCGCCGCCAGCGGTCACCAATCCATATACTCCATAACCGCCCAGCGGAGCACTGTTCTCCGCATAGAGCGCTGCGTAGTGTAGTGAGGCATCGCTCACGCTGCCAACCACTTGTGCTCCTGGCCGCAATGAGAGGGCGTACGGCGTGGCCGTCAATTCCTGGCGCGGGGTGAGAGTGGTGAAAGCGCCGATGCTGCTACCAGGCCGCACACCGATCTCCAGCCAGCGGGCGTCACCGGTGAAGACGCCAGCGCCAAAGTCCAGTTGCACGGTGAAGAGGCCGTCGGTCACCGTCACATCCTCTTTGATGACGGTGCCCAACAGAGTTCCACCGCTGGCGGCGTCGTAGAGTTTGAACTCGAAATCATACTGCCCGTTGGCCGGGCTGCCCCCGTCCATCAGCCGTCCCTGGTAGGTGAAGGTCGTGCCTAGGGTGGTGAGGAGCGCCACTTGGCCAGGTGCCTCCGACTCCTTAGCCTTGGCCTCCTCCCATAGCCCACCAATCCCCCCTCCCAGACCTAAAACCAGAAGTAGGCTGAAAACTATGAGTAGTAAACTCTTTCCTTTCATTCCTCTCCTCCTGAGGGAGAAATATCACGGTTAGCGGCTATCTATTATGGGCTTGCTTTTCACCACCTCCTTCCCCTGGCCCCTAACGGTCTAGAAAGATGGGGACGCCGGGACTTAAGGCCCTATGTAACCTGATCTCATTACGATGTAGGATGACCTATCGCTAAAGAAGGTGCAACGAACTACGGTGAGACACAACCAAGATAGCACCAGATCCATGCCAAGTCAATATTAAGTGTATGTACTATCATCTTGGCCAGAGGTAGAGTACCGCCTAAAGGCTCGAATCCAACAATTGAAAGGGATCGAGGCTTTCCCACAGGGATCCTGTAAGGACAGCCGGAGTCGCCTGAAGGCTCGAATCCAGAGGCTGACGGGATTAGAGGCTTTAGCCGGAGCCGCCTAAAGGCTCTAATCCCGTTGATTAGAGAGGAGTTGTGGAGGGTGAGCCACCTCTGAGAGTAGCTCACCCCTTTTCTTTTGGATTTATGGCGTGTATTGTTTGAGGATTATGGGCAGGTATACACGTAAGAGATATTCCACACCGCCGGGCCAGTAGCCGGAGCCCAGTTGGTAGTTGGTGCTGGACTTGGAGCCGATCACCGCCTGGCCTATGGTGCTATTCATGGAGTAGGAAGTGGAGGAGATAGGGCCGCCCCCGCTGGCCATCACATCCCAGTCTATGGCGTAGTTGGCCGAAGACATAGCCAGGACACTACCCGTCAACAGCAGGCTACAGACGAGGGCAGCTGCCAGTACGCTTATCTTTCGTTTGTTCATCGCTTCGTCTCCTTTCGCGGCGCACGTAGCGGCTCCCGGCTAGTACACCACCACCATGATATAGCCATTCTCGCCGGTCCCGGCATCAGTCCAACGCATGCAATCAAGTTTAGCCTCAGTGGAACCCCAGTAGCAAGAGGCACCCCGATTGAGCGATGCTGCTGTTGCAACAAAGTAACGATCGTCTACCTTAAAGCCAAAGTCTATGGTGCACCGTCCGACAGCCGGTCCGTTGGCGATGGTGATCGTACCTCCCACGTTGTTGAAAGAGCGACTGATGGACGCCCCCACATTGCTGCAGGCAGCATAGACGGCCGCCTTGACCAGGCCATCGGATGTCCTGTCCTGGGTTACGTCGCCCTCGGCCCAGATGGAGCCGTCGTTGTTCACCCGGAACTCATCCTCACCCCCATCGCCGCCGAAGCCCTTAATGAGGATGCCTGAGCCATCATTTCCCACCACCAGGGTGGCATCGCCACTGTTGTTCTTGGCCCAGATGGCTATACCGTCTGTTGTATTTCTGCTCTCGGCCCATACAGCGGCCCCACCGGCGGCTGACCCTGCACTGGTGGCCTTAACACCGTGGCCGCTGCTGCTGGTGCCGACCACCCCGGTGCCGCTCCCCGCGTGGCCCGCGACAGCCGCCCCGTCGCTCGTCCACCCCTCGATCGCTACCTTGGCCATCATCCAAAAGCCGCCGGCGAACCATTGGAGACGGAGAAGGTGGTGTGAACTACATCCTCATCTACGATGTACGCCCCCGGCCTGAGGCTCAGAGCGTAGGGGACGGGCAGGATCTCCTGGCGGTCCGTCATCCAATCGTCCGCACCTACCTTCACCCTCAACCAAAGGGGCCGGCCGTTGAACCAGGACTGGGTCACCGGGATCCGGACGTTGAAGAGCCCATTGGTCACCTCCACCGGGGGCACCGAGATATCGCTCCCCACCTGGGTGCCACCAGTCGCCGCATCCCACAACTGGAAGACCATGTCGTAGGTGCCACTCAGGGGGTTGCCTGTGTTCTTGTCGGTGAGGCGGCCCTGGTAGTTGATCGCGCTGCCCACGAGCGCCAAGAGTGGCGCTTCCCCTGGGGCCTCCGGCCCCTTAGCCCATAGCCCCCCTATCCCCCCTCCTAGACCCAATACCAAAAGCAGGCTTAATACCAAAAGCAATAAACTCTTCCCCTTCATCTCTCTCCTCCTCCTTGAAGGGCAAATGAGCCGATAGTCACCGCTTTGCGACTCATCTATTATGGCTATACCTTCACCACCTCCTTCACCTGGCCCCGAACGATGTAAAGGGATGGAGATGCCACCGGGGCCTTTCTCTTATTAAGTTGATCTCATTACGATGTGGGATGAATTGCTGTGAAGACAGACAATAACAAAGAAGGGTGAGACGTGACTAATATAACACAATCTCTGGGCCAAGTCAATACCCAACCCTACCTCATACTTAAGGAGAAGTAGAGTTTCGATACAGGGTAAAAACTGATCCGTAGATCTCGTCGGAATTGGTAGAGGAGAATCATCCGCCTCCGCCTTTGACCATTTGGCCTGCGGTTAGTATAATTCTCGACGAAGAAGGCCAAGGAAGGGCATGGTGAAGACTATAGTGGTGCTCCCAACCTACAACGAGGCGGAGAACCTGCCCCAGATGGTAGGGGAGATCTTCTCCCTGGGCATCGAGGGGCTAGAGATCATCGTCGTAGACGATAACTCGCCCGATGGGACGGGAGAGATAGCGGAGGAACTGGCCTCCCGCTACCCGGGTAGGCTCCAGGTCATCCATCGAGAGGGGAAACTGGGGCTGGGTTCTGCTTGTCTTTGCGGCTTTGAAGAGGCTTTAGCCCGGGGCGCTGACTATGTGGTGGAGATGGACGCCGACTTCTCCCATACCCCTTCTTATATCCCCCTCTTCTTGGAGAAGATGAATAGTTGCGACCTGGTGATAGGCTCCCGATATGTGAAAGGGGGAAGGCTAGACGAGCGGTGGAGCATCTGGCGGCGGCTCCTCAGCCGAGGAGGCAACCTCTATGCCCGCCTAGTAACCGGCCTGCCCGTGCAAGATACTACCTCCGGCTTCAGATGTTACCGGCGAGAGGTGCTTGAGAACCTCCCTCCCATCGGCTCCGAGGGTTACGCCTTCCAGATAGAGATGGCTTACGTCTGCCATAAGAGGGGGTACCGCCTCGGCGAACTGCCCATCTACTTCGAAGACCGAACCCTAGGCCGCTCTAAGATGAGCCTGGCCATCATCCTGGAGGCGTTCTGGCGGGTATGGCAGATGAGATGGCGACATAGATAGCAGGAGTCCGCTTCCCTTGAGAAGAGGATGGATCTACGAACTGTTAATAGCCCTGGGGCTCTTCATCTTGCCCCTTCTTTTCTTCTGGCCGGTCATCTTCGGCGGGAAGACGCTCATCCCCTTCGATAACCTATATTCCTTCGAGCCTTGGAAATCGTACGCCACCCAACTGGGCGTCGGCGTCCCCCACAATCTGCTCCTATCTGACCTCCTCTTAGAGAACTACGCCTGGAAAGGGTTCATCCTTGAGGCTCTCCGTGCGAGGCAACTCCCCTTTTGGAACCCCTACCTCTTCGCCGGGCTCCCCTTCTTGGCCGCGGGCCAACATTCAGCGCTCTACCCTCTAAGCATCATCTACTACATCTTCCCTTTGCCCCAGGCTTATGGCTATTTCACCGTTCTTCACCTCTTCCTGGCTGGGCTCTTCCTCTATATCTATGGACGAGTCTTGGGCCTAAGTCGATGGAGTGGCCTCTTAGCGGGGATAACCTACGCCTTCAGCCTTTTCATGGTGGTGAGCGTAGTCTGGCCCCAAACCATCGCTACCGTCGCCTGGTTGCCCCTCATCTTAGTCCTGGTGGAACTGGCCTTCCGGGCTCAAGAGAGCAAGCCTCCCAAATCCCCGCTCCCTTACCTGTTAGGGGGAGCGTTAGCCTTGGGAGTGAACTTCCTGGCCGGCCACGCCGAGTTCTCTTACCTCGTGCTCTTAGTCACCGGCTTTTATACCCTCTGCCGTCTGGCGAGCCTCTGGTGGGGGGGCCGAGATAAGAGGCGCGTCCTTTATCTGGGGTTAGGGGTTATGGCCATGGTCATCCTGGGCTTGGGTTTGGGGGGGGTACAACTTCTTCCTCTATACGAACTGGTCACTCGCAGTTTTCGCCAGGATTCGGCTGGCTATCGAGAGATCATCGGCTGGGCCTACCCCAAACGCCAGATCATAACCTTCTTGGCCCCCAACTTCTTCGGCAACCCCGCCCATCACGGCTACTTCGATCTTTTAAGCCGAAAGAGCGTTCCCATCACCCTGAACTTCCTGGGGCAGCCCACCGACACCATCTTCTGGGGGATCAAGAACTATGTCGAGGCCGGAAGTTATGTGGGGATACTGCCCCTCCTTCTGGCTATAGTTGCTCTCTTCGGACGACGGAGCCGTTATCTCTGGATTTTCGTTTCCCTGGCTCTCCTCTCCCTCCTTTTCGCCTTCGGCACCCCCCTCTACGCTATACTTTTCTACACCTTGCCTGGTTATAGGCAACTCCATACCCCCTTCCGCTGGATATTCCCCTATACCCTTAGCCTAGCCATTTTAACTGGCCTGGGAGCCGACCGCCTGGCTAAGGAGAGCGGTAAGAGCCCTCGGCTCATCGGCTGGCTGGCCCTATCGATGGGCGGCATAGGGCTGCTCTTGACGGCTCTCGTCTTTCTCCAGCCGGGCTCTTTCATCCCCCTGGCAGAGCGTCTCCTTATGGCTTCTCAGAAGGCTCAGGAGGCTTTCGCTAGCGGAAGCATACTCCTCTCCTACGAGTGGCTAAATTTAGCCCATCTGGCTCTCTTCTCGGCGGGAAGTGGGTTAATCATCGTACTAGCCTATTTCACCCTCAAGCGAAGGGGCTGGCAACTTCTAGCCGTCTTCATCCTCGTTTGCGACCTCTTCATCATAGGCAGAGGGTTCAACCCGGCTGTCGACCCCGAACTCATCGACTTCACCCCTCCCTCAGTCACCTTCCTACAAAGCGACCCTGACCTTTTCCGTTTCACCACTTTCAATACGCCGGGGGAGAAGACTTTTAACGCCAACGTGGGGATGTTCTCTTGCCTCTACGACATCCGAGGGTATGACTCCATCATCCCCCAGCAATATGCCCAGTTCATGGGCCTCATCGAGGAACAAAACGAACTCCTCTATAACCGGATCGCCCCCCTCTATGAATATAGTTCTCTCGACTCCCCTCTCTTGGACCTCCTAAATGTCAAATACGTCATCACCACTCGACATATACCCAACCCCGGCTATACCTTGGTCTACGACGATGAGGTGCGCATCTACAGAAACGATAATTATCTGCCTCGGGCTTTCGTCGTGCCGGAAGCCAAGGTAATCGAGGATGAGGAAGCACGGAGAGAAGCGCTCCAGGTTTTCGACCCCCGGGTGTACGTCATACTTGAGGAGGAACCTCCCACGCCAGAGGAAGGTCTAAGCCGGTCTAGAGTCGGTCTCCCCAAAGTAGCCATCACCGAATATACGATCAACCAGGTGATGTTAGATGTAGAGATGGTTGAGCCGGGATGGCTACTTTTGACCGACAGTTACTTTCCCGGCTGGAAAGCGTATGACAAGGTAGTAGAGGAAAGCGAAGAGGAGTTAAAGATATATAGGGCCGATGGCAACTTTCGGGCCGTATTCCTTGAACCGGGAAAACACACCGTCCGCTTCAAATATAGCCCCTTCTCTTTCAAACTAGGGCTCTATGTAACCTTTCTGGCTGGGGTGATAACCCTAGTCGGTTTCGCCTACTCCCTTTGGGGACACATGTACCGGGAGGAGCCTAAGAGCACCATCCAGCGAGTGTTGAAGAACGCCCTGACCCCCATGGGCGCCTCCTTTCTCAACAAGGCGATCGATACCGCCTTCGCTATGGTCATGCTCCGTATCTTAGGCCCGGAGGGGCAAGGGAAATATGGCTTCGCCATCTTCATCGTGGGCTACTTCGAGATCGTCACCAACTTCGGCCTAGATACCCTCCTCACCAGGGAGGTAGCCAAGGAGCCCTCTCAAGGTAACCGGTACTTGAGCAATACGGCGATCTTGCGCCTGCTCATCCTCTTAGGGGTGCTTCCCCTCCTCTTCGTCTTTCTAGCCGTTTGGCGAGGCCTTTTTGCCCTCTCCTGGGATACGATAGCCGCTATCCTTCTTTTGACCCTCAGCCTAATCCCCAGCAATATCTCCGCCGCTTTATCCTCCCTCTTCCGGGCCCACGAGAAGATGGAGTACCCTGCGGCCATCACCACGGTGAGTACCATCCTCAAGGTAACTCTGGGGCTCCTGGCTCTGCTTTTGGGCTACGGCTTCGTAGGACTGGCGGGGGTCTCGGTGATAGTCAATCTGGTCACCATGTTCATTCTCCTCTATCTGGTCATGAAGACCTTCTTCCGCCCCCGCCTAGAGTTCAACTCGCCCTTCAGCAAGGAGATGCTGGGCCTCTCTTACCCCCTGATGATCAATAACCTTCTGGCTACCCTCTTCTTCCGGGTCGATGTAACCCTTCTCCAGCCGATGAAAGGGAATACCGTCGTGGGCTGGTATACCGCCGCCTATAAGTTCATCGACGGGGTCAACATCATCCCCTCCACCTTCACCATCGCCATCTTCCCCATCATCTCCCGCTTCGCCCAGGACGCTCGAGAGTCGCTCATCAAGGCCTATACCCTGGCCGTCAAGGCTCTACTTATAGTGAGCCTTCCTCTGGCCCTTTTGGTCACCTTCTATGCCCGAGGGCTGATCCTCATCTTTGGAGGCTCTGAATACCTGCCCCACTCGGCGATAGCCTTGAGCCTCCTCATCTGGTATGCACCCGTGGGCTTCGTTAATAGCGTAACCCAATATCTCCTCATCGCTATCAATCAGCAGCGCTTCTTGACCCGAGCCTTCCTCATCGGCCTAGCCTTCAACCTGGTGGCCAACCTCATCTTCATCCCCCCCTACGGTTATCAGGCCGCGGCGGTGATCACCATCCTCTCCGAGTTAGCCCTCTTTCTCCCCTTCTACTACGGCGTCCGCAAGCACCTCTCGGCCATCCCCTGGCTTAGCCTCGCCTGGCGGCCTGCCCTGAGCGCTCTCTTTATGGGAGCCTTCCTTTTGTGGTTTAAGGGGCTGAACTTCCTCCTCCTCATCCCCTCCTCCCTTCTTTTATACCTGGCTACCCTAGTGGCTCTGGGCACCTTTGAAAGGGAGGAGATAGCCATCGTAAGGGAACTCATCCCCCTAAAGAGGCGGCCTCCTGATGAGGTGGCCGCGCCCCGCTAAGATAGGTGACAAGCCGGCTTCCCTGTGATAAAATCTTTACATCGCAAAGAGAGGGGTATCCTTGTCCGAACAGGCCTATATCGAAGAGATAGCCAAATACGAAGGGCAAGAGGTAACCATCAAGGGTTGGCTCTACAATAGGACCGACAAGGGCCGCCTCCAGTTCCTCCAAGTGCGAGATGGAACGGGGGTCATCCAATGTGTGGTCTTCGAAAAAGATGTGCCCAGTCAGGCCTTCGAGGCGGCTAAGGGCCTGACCCAGGAGTCATCCCTCATAGTGACGGGCACCGTCCGGGCCGATAGACGAGCGCCCGGGGGGTATGAATTGACGGTTAAAGACCTAAAGGTAGTGCAGTTGGCCCAGGAGTACCCCATCACCCCCAAGGAGCATGGGGTGACTTTCCTCATGGACCACCGCCATCTCTGGCTTCGCTCCTCCCGGCAACACGCCATCCTCCGCGTGCGAGCGGAGGTGATTCGCGCCGTCCGAGACTACCTCGATGAAAACGGCTTCCTCCTGGTCGACACCCCCATCCTCACCCCCGCGGCCTGCGAGGGGACGAGCACCCTCTTCGAGACCGACTATTTCGGGGATAAAGCCTATCTCGCTCAGAGCGGCCAACTCTACAGCGAGGCCACCATCATGGCCTTCGGCAAGGTCTACTGCTTCGGCCCCACCTTCCGGGCGGAGAGGTCGAAGACGAGAAGACACCTCCTAGAGTTCTGGATGGTGGAGCCGGAGATGGCCTACGCCGACCTGGATGATTGTATGCGCCTAGCCGAGGAGTTCGTCTCTTATATCGTACAGAGGGCGCTCACGCGGCGGAAAACCGAACTGGAAACGCTAAAGAGGGATACGACCTCCTTGGAGAAGGTGAAGCCCCCCTTCCCCCGCATCAGTTACGAGGAGGCGATGGAGATCCTACACCAAGAGGGGCTGGAGTTCGAATGGGGGGACGACCTCGGCGCGCCCCACGAGACCGCTCTAGCCAACCGTTTCGAGAAACCCCTCTTCGTCCACCGCTTCCCCACCAAGTGCAAGGCCTTCTATATGGAGCCGGACCCCGACCGTCCCGAACTGAGCCTCTCGGTCGATCTTTTGGCCCCGGAGGGGTACGGGGAGATCATCGGCGGGGGACAGCGAACGGCCAGCCTCAAGATTCTAGAGAAGCGCATCGAGGAGCACAACCTCCCTCGCCAGGCCTTCGAGTGGTATCTGGACTTGCGGCGTTACGGCTCCGTCCCCCACTCCGGCTTTGGCCTGGGGATAGAGCGCACGGTGGCCTGGATATGCGGCATCGAGCATATCCGGGAGACGATACCGTTTCCCAGGATGCTGTATAGGCTCTATCCGTAGACCACCCTCATTGGGAGTACGATGAAGAACCGCCTTGGTCGTAAGAGCCCCATATTCTGGAGCGTTCTAGCATTCCTTGCGGGTCTATTAGTGCTGGCAATCATCCTGAGCTTCCTAAGCCAGGCCTGGCGCGAAGACTTCTGGCCGGAGTTCCTCGCGGGTCTCGCCGTTGCAACCGCTGCATTCTTAGTCGTTGATCTTTTGTTTGGACTTACCAAGCGGAAGGAGCAAGAGGACAGAGCCAGAGAACAAGCTCGGGCATTTATAGATTTTGAGATAGCAGAGAACCGGAAGCTGATTGAGTACGGCTTAACAAGCTGGCGTAAGGGTGAGCCCAAGAGCATCAATCTAAAGGAAGATGGTTGGATCGACCTAAAGAAGTCTGCCGTCTTCCCGATGCTTTCTCAGGAGTTGCGTGGCATACTCTCCATGTCCTATCTTGGCCTTAAAGGGTTGCGTAATAGTATATATCTATGGCAGGAAATGCTGGATCCCGATTGGAAGATACAACGCGCGAATGGCACGACAGTACTAGCTGGCGAAGAAATGCGGGAAACAACCATTCGATGGGCTGAGTCTGCCCTAGACTCGCTAGATACTGCACTCAAAAGCTTGCACGAGTAACCTAGGGTAGGTTTCCATACCTGCCCATCCAACCACAAGTAGCGTCGGGCTTTAGCCCGACGTTTTGCTGTATTGAGATAATCTGCAACTGCCGGTAATAGTCGGCTGCGTAATACTATGTAAAGTGAAAACGGCGAGTGCGGAGCCCGCCGTCTCTCTTCCGCGGACTTGCCTATAGGATTTCCACCGACACATCGGTCTCCATAAGCTTCTTAATTGTCCAGAGTTGAACATCAATCCCGTTCTCGTGTTTGGCTCTCGCGGCCTCCTCATAGGCTGGCTTCGTGAAACTGAAAGCCAAGTAGTAGCCCTTATCCTTCTTCTCACGCCTCGCAGCCGATTCGAACTTCTGAATGTCGGGGCGGCCCACCTTGTCCTGTTGCTTGACCTGAACGGGATAGCGATTGAACACGGTATAGCCATCCACCCCGTAGTCCCCTACCATCCGTGGCGCATGAACGCCCTGAATATAGTTTATGACGTAGTTTTGAAATTCTAGCGGGGACATAGTGCGCAGTTCTTCCTCCGACATCGGAAAATTGACCATCTCGATTTCAGTGGCTCCGATCCCCATCAAGCGCTCCCTTACCACGCGCAGCGCTGTTGGTGATATATCACAACCGATCCATCGCCTTTTCAATGTATGGGCCACAGCCAGGGCCGTACCACAGCCGCAGAAAAAGTCTGCCAAAATGTTGCCGGGGTTACTGGATGAGCGTATGATTCGCTCTAACAGTCTCTCTGGTTTTTGGGTGGGATAACCCAGGCGCTCCTTCGCGGCAGGATTGATAATTGAAATCTCCCATACGTCTGACATGAGCGCACCTTTTGATTTTGCTTCTTCGGAACGTGCAAGTCGTTTGCCCTTTTTGTCAAAGACTGCTTTTTGCTTTCGTCCCTTCCATCTTTTGAGTGTGCCCTTGGACAGAGGGCGATGCATCTCATGAAACGGTCGGTCTACTGTTGTATCCTTTGCGTACCAGAGAATCGTGTCGTGCATCCTCTGGAAATGACAAGCTTTGGTGGGCCACCGTCGGTAATGCCAAATGATTTCGTTCAAGAAATTGCTAGACCCGAAAATGCGATCCATAGCAACTTTGATATAGTGTACAGCGTGGTAGTCCAGATGAACAAAGATAGTCCCTGTAGGTTTAAGTAAACGGTGCATCTGCGCAAGGCGCGGCTCCATCCATGTAACGTAGTGATAGACGTCTCCCTTCCAACGATCCTCAAAAGCCCTTTTCTCGCCCGTATCTCCAAAGATGACCTCATACATCTTGCTGCTGAAGAAAGGGGGATCGATATAGATAAGGTCAATCGAATCATCCGGCAGAGTAGCCATAATCTTTAGGTTATCACCACAGTAGAGAGCGTTTACCTTCATCATGGCTCCAATTGCACTTTTATCACCATTGTAGCAAACCCACTCCCGCGTTGCAACTTCCAACATTTATCCGTGCCGTCAGGACTTACCTTCTGACTGCCTGCCCTGCCTTTGTCAAACCATTCCGTTTCTCCGTTCCCCATCCGTTGACCCCCCTTGACTGCCCGCCCCCCTCGTGCTACCCTCATATTATGAAACTCCAACGCCGCCGCTACTGGCGTATCGTCAGGTTCTTCGCCCGCACTATCCTCTCCCTCCTCCTCTGGGAGGTCTTCTTGCCTCGCCTGCCGGGAGGGAGGCTGGTCCGTCTTGGCGCTCCCGGCCGGCGTCGCCGCCTGGCGGCCCGCTTCCGGGCTATGGCCGTGGAGATGGGCGGCGTGCTCATAAAATTAGGCCAGTTCTTAAGCGCCCGCGCCGATGTCCTCCCCCCGGAGATAACCGAGGAACTAAGCGGCCTCCAAGACGAGGTCCCCCCCGACCCCTTCCCTCCTATACGAAAGATAATCGAGGGTGAACTGGGCGCGCCTTTGTCGGAACTCTTCGAGGAGTTTCGAGAGGGGACAGAGATCGGGGCCTCGTTGGGACAGGTCTATCAGGCCCGTCTTCCCGGCGGCGAGCCGGTGATGGTCAAGGTGCAAAGGCCACAAATCGAGGTTCTGGTGGCCACAGACCTAGCCGCCCTCCGCTGGGCGGTAGGTTTGCTGAAACGGTATCGGCCCATTGCCAGCCGCGCTAACCTCGATGCCCTCCTCGATGAGTTCAGTCGCACCCTCTACGAAGAACTGGACTACATAGCCGAAGGACATAACGCCGAGAAGTTCGCCGAAAATTTCGCCGGAAACCCCAAGGTGCGCATCCCCCTCCCCCGCTGGTCTCATACCACCAAGCGGGTCCTCACCCTAGAGCGCGTAGGGGGGATCAAAATCACCGACTATGGGGCCCTGACCGGAGCGGGGATCGAGCGAGGGGCCGTGGCCCAGTGCCTCTTCGAGACCTACCTCCAACAGGTCTTCATAGATGGCTTCTTCCACGCCGACCCCCACCCCGGAAACCTGTTCGTTCGCCCATTGGGCTACCCACTTGCAAGGGGGGACCTCTCGCGGGAGTTTCAACTGGTCTTCGTCGATTTCGGGATGGTGGGCCACCTCACCCCCCAGGTGATGGACCAACTGAGGGAGTCGGTCATCGGCCTAGCGGCTAGAGATGTGGCCCGCATAATCAAAAGTTGGGATCGACTTGGCTTCTTCTTGCCGGGGACAGACCTGCGCCCCATCGAGGCTGCGGCGGAGAAGGTGCTCGCCCGCTTCTACGGCCTAAGCATGGGGGAGTTGGCGAGGATCGACCATCGGGAATTCGCTGCCCTGGCCCTCGAATTCCGCGACCTGATATTCCAGATACCCCTTCAGTTGCCCCAGGATTTCATCTTCATGGGAAGGATGTTGGGCATCCTCTCCGGCCTGGCCACAGGGCTAGATCCCGAATTCAATGTCTTCGAGGGGGTGGAGCCCTTCGCCAGGGAACTCTTGGCCGCCGAGAAGGAAGAATGGAGTGAACGTCTCCTGAGCGAACTCCAAAGTATGGGGGCCCTCTTATGGAGACTTCCCCGACTCACAGAGGAGACGATGCTCACCCTCAGCCGTGGTGGCCTTGAAGTGCGCATCACCCAGTCCCAGGAACTAGAAAGGCTGGTAGGCCGTCTAGAACGGGGGATGGATAGGCTTCTGAGGGGGATCGTCCTGGCAAGCCTCGTCTTGACCGGAGCATTTCTCCTTATCGCAGGCCAGGAGAGACTAGGTTGGGCCCTCCTGGCGCTGGCTGGGTTAATAGGGATCAGCCTCTTTCTTTCGCCCCGGGACTAAAGACCCGACCAAGGGGTAAGATAACCCCCTTTTCAACCCTTCAGCCTGAGGGTGGAGCACCCGAGACTGCTCACTTCATTTTGGGCTGAAGAGGGCTCCCGCCTATCTCGTCTTGTCATTTGCCTTTCGCAGTGCTAAAATCGCTTCGTGGAGGCTTGCCGAGCCAAAAATGGAAACCCCCGACCTTTACGGAGAGAAACGATATCGCTCTTTCAACCGTTATCTGAGGGAGATATTCGGCTGTCGGGTCTGGAAGATCCCCCTCGATGCAGGCTTCACCTGCCCAAATAGGGATGGAGGGGTGGGCTTTGGGGGTTGCATCTACTGCGGGCCAAGAGGGTCGGGGACAGGAGCGTATAAGAACGGCGTTCCCCTGGGCAAGCAGATAAAGGCAGGGATAGAGAGCGGCAAGCGCAGGTTCGGGCAGTGCAAATTCATAGCCTACTTCCAAGCCTTCACCAACACCTACGCTCGCCCAGAGAGGCTCAAGAGCCTTTACGACGAGGCTCTAAGCCATCAAGAGATCGTAGGCCTCTCCATCGGGACGCGGCCGGACTGCGCTCCCGATGAGGTATTAGACCTCCTAGAGGAGTATGCGGGGCGGTGCTACCTCTGGGTGGAGTATGGGTTGCAATCGGCTCAGGACAAGACTCTGGAAATCATCAACCGCGGACATAATGTCGCCCAATTCGTCGATGCTGTAAAGAGGACAAGGGGGAGAGGGATCAATATCTGCGCCCATATCATCCTGGGGCTGCCCGGTGAGACCAAAGAAGAGATGATGGCCACGGCTGATCTCCTCGCCTCCCTAGAACTAGAAGGGATAAAGATTCATCCTCTGTATGTGTTAGAGGGGACCAAACTAGCAGAGATGTATGAGCGGGGCACATTCCGACTCCTAGAACTGGACGAATACGTGAGCCTAGTCTGCGACTTCTTAGAGCGCCTTCCCCCAGGCTTGGTCATCCAGAGGCTTACGGGCGATGCACCTCGCGACCTCTTGGTCGCTCCGCCCTGGTCGCTGGAGAAGATGGTGGTGCTCGGCAAGATCGACGCTGAACTCGAGCGACGGGGATCGTATCAAGGGATGAGATGGAGCTCTCTCGCTCCAAAAGGGGATCCTGGTTAAAGGGAGGAGAAGATGGTTAGACCAGAAGACGATCTAGAGAAAGAGAAGGCGGCCGACTACCGGTATCTTAAGGTGGCGGGGACTCACCTAGAGATGGGAGAACAGCTGGCCGATGAGATAGGCCGCATCCTCTCACTGCCGAAAGGGGAAGGAGAGCCCTTGTCCCTTTCCCAGATCACCTTCGCCGAGGAGTGTTGGGATCTGATCTCCAGTTTCCATCCCACCTTACTGGATGAGTATGAGGGGTGGGCTGAGGCCCTCGATCTGGAGATGGAGGTCCTTCTGGGGATGCTCATCGTGGGCGTAGAGGGAACCAACCTTGGATGCTCCTCTTTCGCCCTTCGACGCCAGGGACGGACTATCGTGGGACGCAACTACGACTTCTTCTATTGGGCCAGGCTGAGGTATCTCATAGCCGCCCAGCCCGAAGCCTACTATGCAACCCTGGGGATGAACGATGGGCTCCTCTCCGGGCGTCACGATGGGGTGAATCAACATGGGCTCTTCGTGGCCTTACACGGAGTGGGAACCAAAGCGCCGGAGAGGGTCGAGCCAGGGGTCGCCTTCCATCTCATCCCCCGCATCTTGCTCGAGACCTGCGCCACCGCTGAGGAAGCGGTGATAATGGCCCAGGAGATGCCCCATCTTTCGAGTTTCAACTACACGATCGTCGATCCCCAGGATATGTTCGTGGTGGAGGCCTACCCCGAAATGGTCCGTGTGCGGGAGGCTGAAAACCATCATATCGCTGCTACCAACCACTTCTTGCACCGCGATCTGAGTCACCTCATGAAGTCACCAATTGTAGAGAACTCCAAGCGCCGCCTTCATAAGATCTTAAGCGCATTATCGGAGGGAAACAGAGACCCTTGGGCTTTGGCTCAAGAGATCCTCACCGACCACCAGACCCCCGTCTGTGGGCATGTGGATGGGCTCGCCACCTTCTGGTCGGCCATCGGCGACTTGACTAACCAGAAGATGACCTACAGCCTTGGTGCCCCCTGCCGGAATGAGTATAAAGAGTACCCCTGGCCGGAGGGTAAAGAGGAAGAGGCGTTCTTGTGAGATGAAGATCTATTTCGCTGGCTCCATCGTGGGAGGGCGAGAGAACGCCCAGATCTACTCCCGGATAGTGGAATATCTCCTGGCTAAGGGACACGAAGTCCCCTCGGCCCATGTGGCCCGACCCGATGTCCTCGACTGGGAGAAGAAGAACCCACTCTCATTAATCTACAAGCGCGATATAGCCTGGGTTCGAGAATCCGATGCCCTGATCGCTGAGGTATCAACGCCCTCTATAGGGGTGGGGTATGAGATAGCCACGGCGCTTCATCTGGGCAAGCCGGTCCTTTGCCTCTACCGCCAGGGTTCAACCGTCTCCAAGATGATCCTGGGGAACACGGAGCCGAATATTAGGGTCAACCCTTACACCACTCCCGAAGAGTTAGTATCCCTAATAGACGAGTTTCTCTCAGGGCTATCCGATCAAACTCCTATGAACGCCGGATGAAGGCATTCTTGTAGAGCGGAGGGAGTATGCGGAGCATCTTTACTCAAGCGGTACATGCGGGTGAGGAACCAGATCCGGCTACCGGCGCTTTCCCTACCCCTATCTTCCAGGCGGCAGCCTACCGTTTTTCCAGCGCTGAGGAGGCCGCTCAGATCATAGCCGGCGAGAAAGAAGGGTACGTCTACACCCGATGGGGCAACCCCACGGTAGCCGCTCTAGAGAGGAAGATAGCGGCCTTGGAGGGAGGGGAAGCGGCCTTGGCCGCCGCTTCAGGCATGGCGGCCATCTCTTCCATCCTTCTCGCCCTGGCTAGGTCAGGCGATCATATCGTCGCTAGCGACTCCTTGTTCGGCGGCACCTATAGGCTCCTCTCCCAAGATTTGCCCGCCCTAGGGATCGAAGTCACCTTGGTCGACGCCACAGAGCCGGTCGATATCGAGAGGGCTATGAAGGAAAGGACGGTGGCTTTGTTTCTAGAGACGCCCGGCAACCCCAACTTACGCCTGGCGGATATCGCCCTGGGAGCGGAGATAGCCCACCGCCAGGGGGCGGGGACCTCGGTGGACAACACCTTCGCCACCCCCTACTGCCAACGACCTCTGGCTTTAGGAGCGGATTTCGTTATCCATAGCGCTACCAAGTACTTGGGAGGGCATGGTGACGCCACCGCCGGTCTAGTCGTGGGCTCTCGCGAGACCATCGAAAGGGCCCGAATGACGATCCTGCGCGATTTCGGAGCCATCCTCAACCCCTTCGATGCTTGGCTAGTGCTGCGAGGGATACAAACCCTACCCTTGCGTATGGAGCGTCACTGCGCTAATGCTCTCAAGGTCGCTCGCTTCTTGGAAGGCCATCCCAAGGCAGCGCGACTATTCTACCCCGGCCTCCCGAGCCACCCTAAATACCAGTTGGCGAAGAAGCAGATGACCGATTTTGGAGGCGTTGTCGCTTTCGAGGTGGCAGGAGGGCTCCGAGCGGGGCAACAACTCATGGACAATGTACGTCTCTGTACCTTAGCCGCAAATCTGGGCGATGTGCGCACCCTCATCACCCACCCGGCCTCTATGACCCACACCCAACTCACCCCAGAAGAGAGGTTGGCTCAAGGCATCACCGAGGGACTGATCCGCCTCTCGGTAGGGATCGAGGAGCCGGAGGATATCATCGAAGATCTAAAGAGGGCTCTAGAGGCCATTGACTCATAGGCGCATGCGCTAAAAAGGTAGAACGGGATGAAAAAGATCTATCTCGATTACGGCGCTGCTACCCCCACCCACCCTGAAGTGATTAAAGCGATGATCCCATACCTGGAGGAGTTCTTCGGAAACCCTCAAAGCCTCCACAAGTGGGGGCAGGAGGCGAGATGGGCTATCGAGGAGGCGAGGGGCAAGGTAGCGAGGCTGATTGGCGCTCAGCCCGAGGAGATCGTCTTCACCTCCTCAGGCAGTGAAGCCAATAACCTGGCCCTCAAAGGGGTGGCTTGGGCTCAGGAGCGAAAAGGCAAGCATATCGTCACCTCCGGGATCGAACACCACTCCGTGCTCCATTCCCTTAGGAGCCTAGAGCGACAAGGCTTCACCCATACCCTTTTGCCTGTGGATCAGTACGGCTTAGTCGACCCTGCTTCGGTAGAAGAGGCGATCACCGAGGAGACGATCCTCGTCTCTATTATGCACGCCAATAACGAGGTGGGAACCATTGAACCCCTTGGCGAGATAGCCGAAATGGCGAAAAGGCATGGCCTCCCCTTTCATACGGACGCAGTGCAGACTGTGGGAACGATCCCCATCGATGTGGAAAGGTTGGGGGTCGACCTTTTGAGCCTCGCAGGGCAAGGGTTCTACGGCCCCAAAGGGGTAGGGGCCCTCTATATCCGAAGAGGAATGCGGATCATCCCCTTCCTCGATGGGGGTATCCAAGAGGGCGGCCGACGCGCGGGCACGGAGAATGTGGCTGGGATCGTAGGGCTAGGGGTAGCCGCGGAGTTGGCCAAAAGGGAGGTGGCCGACCGCACGAACCATCTAACCCCCTTACGAGATGGGCTAATGGAAGGGCTCTTGGAGATCGACGGGGTTTACCTCACCGGTCATCCCACAGAGCGGCTGCCCGGCCATGTGAGCGTAGTCGTGGAGTATGTGGAGGGAGAAGCGATGCTTATATCTTTGAACCTGAAGGGGGTAGCTGCCTCCAGCGGCTCGGCCTGCACCTCCCGAGCGCTGAAAGCCTCCCACGTCCTAGAGGCTATGGGGATCGACCCCAGCCTGGCCCAGGGCTCTCTACTTCTCACCTTGGGGACGGGGAATACTATGGAGGATGTGGACTACTTTCTGGAGGTCCTTCCACCCATAGTGAAAAGGCTAAGGGAGATCTCGCCCCTATATCACCAGTAGACCCGATGTACAACGGGGAGACTTACCCCATGGAAGCAGATGCCACTCTTGATGCCTTTGGGCTTCTTTGCCCCATGCCCATCATAAAGACGGCTCAGAAGATGAAAGAACTCAAAGTAGGAGAGGTGTTGGAGGTCTTGGCCACCGATCCAGGTATCCGAGAGGATATGCCCGCCTGGTGTCGAGCCACCGGAAACGAATATCTGGGCTTGGAGGAAAGGGAGAGGGAGTACCGAGTCTATGTACGCAAGTTGCAAGCGTAGCCGTTGACAACTACCCTCATCCACGGTATCTTTCTCTCCACCCTTAGGGAGATATCTCCAAGTAGAGCCTGCGAGGGCGAAAGGACACGTTTTCTGGGAAAGCACTATGTCTTTATTTCGTAATCGATCCCTCTTGAGCCTCTCTTTGGCCCATTTCACCCTTGACCTATACCCCAGCATACTGCCCATAATGCTCCCCTTCTTGCTGGTTTCCCTCCATCTCACCTACACTCAAGCAGGGTTGGTAGCCACAGCCTCCCTAGTGGGCTCGTCCCTCACCCAGCCCCTCTTCGGCTACCTGGCCGATCGATTCACCTCCCGAATATGGGGGCCTTTAGGAGTCGTCTTGTCCGCGGCCTTCATAGTCTCCGCCGCCTATGCTTGGAGTTACCCTACCCTCCTGGGTTTTATCCTTCTAGCCGCATTAGGTTCCGCCGCCTTCCACCCCCAAGGAGCTGCCCAGGCCTCAGTGATAAGCGGAGAAAGGAGGGCCACCAGCCTGGCCCTATTCTCCTTCACGGGGAGCCTCGGATATGCCCTGGGCCCCTTGATGGGAGGCGCCGTCTTCAACAACTTTGGGTTGAAAGGCGCAGTTTTTCTCCTTCTACCAGCGCTGGTAGTCCTTCCCTTTCTCCTAGTTCGCGCTCCGGTGGATAGAAAGGAGAAAAAGGCACTTTTGGAGACAAAAGACCAACCAGGAAGGGGATCTACTCCCTGGCTAGCCGCGGTCTCTCTAGCCATGATAATTTTCCTCCGTCCCTGGGCCTTCATGAGCCTTTCCACCTACTTACCCCTCCTCTATCAAAGCCGGGGGTACACCCTTTCCTTGGCCAGTCAGGCACTTTTCTTACTTCTCATATCCGACGCCTTTGGGGCAATTTTGAACGCCTTCCTGGCTGATCGATTGGGGACACGAAAGGTTCTCGCTTTCTCCCTCCTCCTCTCTAGCCCCCTGATCTACCTTTTCTTACACCTTCCGGGAGCGTGGCCCCACTTCCTAGTTATCCCCCTGGGTATCTTCCTGGGAGGCCTGATCCCGGTCGTTACCTTCACAGCCCAAAGCCTCGTCTCAGGTAGTGCGGCCATGGCTTCGGGGTTCGCCTTAGGAGGACAGTTCACAGCCGGAGGCATCGGCGTGGCTGTCACCGGCTTTCTGGCTGACCGGCTTGGCCTTCAAAGAAGCCTCGAACTCTTGGTCCTCCTCCCTCTGATAACCGCTCTCTTCTGCCTCGGCATTCCAAAGAGAGAGGAGGGGTGAGATGTGGATCGGTGCAGGACCTCCCTTAGTGGAGGTGACGAGAGGAGAAGTGATCGAATCCCTTCACCGTGGAGTGATCGTGGTCGCGGATAGTAGCGGGCGAGTGGTGAAGGGTATCGGAAATAGCGAGTTCGTCACCTTTCTCCGTTCGGCAGCCAAGCCGTTGCAACTTATCCCTCTCCTTGAAAGCGGCGCGGCGACACAGTTCGGCTTCACCGACCGGGAGTTGGCGGTCATGGCCGGCTCCCACAACGGCGAGGAGATCCACCTCCAGGCTGTCACTACCATTCTGGCCAAGATCGGGCTGGGTAGAGAGGCTTTGCACTGTGGCATTCACTACCCATTTGACGGTGCAGCGTCTCGACAGTTGCGAGAGGCAAAGGAGGAGCCCTCGGTCCTTCATAATAACTGCTCGGGCAAACACGCGGCCATGTTAGCCTTGGCCTTATATAAAGGCCATCCTATCAAAGCCTATGAGAGGCCTGGACACCCCGTACAACAGGCTATCTTGCAGACCATAGCCGACTTCGCCGGGGTGGAGGTCGAGACGATTAATATAGCCGTTGATGGCTGCGGCGTGCCCACCTTTGCCCTTCCTATGTGGAGGGCTGCCCTAGCCTACGCTCGGCTAGTGGATCCTCGTGACTTTCCTCCCTTGAGACAAGAGGCGTGTAGCCGAGTGGTGCAAGCGATGCGCTCCCACCCGGAGATGATAGGAGGCTCAACTGGCAGGCTGGAGACGGAACTGATGCGCCTCAAGCCTAAAACGCTCTTAGCCAAGGCCGGCGCGGAGGGCTACTTCGCCTTAGCCATCTCCCGAGAAGAGGGAGGTTGGGGGATAGCCATAAAGATGGAGGATGGTTCCTCCCGAGGCAGAAACCCGGTGGTAATCGAGACCTTATACCAACTAGGATTTTTGAACCAAGAGGATCTAGAGAGGCTCAGCAGTTACTATCGCCCCTTGGTAAAGAATCGACATGGCCAGGTAGTGGGAGAGGTCAGAGCCGTATTTAGACTTGAACCCCCAGAGTGAGGGCACGGATCACCCTAAGCAGGTGGTTGAAAAGGAAAGATTTCATGCCCGGTTCAGAAACCCAGGATGATCTTAGCCACCATTCATATAGCGAGCCCGTAATGGATTCTAGCCTCCTTCGGGAAAAGATAACCGGTTTTGGAGCCTCGCTGGTGGGCTTCGCTGATATGAGAGAGTTCGCCCCTTGGCCCCGGGCTATCTCCATCGCCCTGGCTCTAGACCCGGTCATCTTGAAAGGGGTGAAGACGGGCCCTACACCCGAATATTACAGGGAGTACTTGCGAGCCAATACGACACTTAATGAGATCGCCCAGAGGACAGTACGGCTCCTCCTTGGGGCCGGCTATCGGGCCGAGGCCTTCCCGGCCACCATCATGGATAGCGACCCGGAGTACAAGCGAACCCTAAGGGCGGCCTTTCAGCATAAGACAGCAGCCACCCGGGCTGGGCTAGGCTTCATAGGCAAAAGCGGGCTCTTGATCACCCCCAACTTGGGCCCCCGCGTCCGGCTGGTCACCGTCTTCACCGATCTCTCCTTTCCCACCGGCCAGCCTATCCTTGAAGGGCGATGTGGAGGTTGCCGTCTCTGCGTCGAGGCTTGCCCTGCCGGAGCGATAAAGGGCCGAGAGTGGCGAGCGGGTATGGCCCGAGGGGAACTCCTCGAAGGCCGTGCCTGTTACGGGGAAGCCAAGCGGCTGCTCAAGGAACGAGTGGGAAGAGATGAAGCCGTCTGTGGGATATGCGTCGCTATCTGTCCCGGCGGTCAAATGCGCACTAACCCGCAAAAGGATAGTTGACTATGGAGAAGATCCCATTAAACGGCGTCTGGCAACTCCTCCCTGTGGAGGAGTTCAAAGAAGACTACTCCCTTGAAGAAGGGTGGCTTGCGATGGAGGTTCCCAGCCACTGGCAGGAGCACCCGGAACTCGAATCGTATGCGGGCCAGATGGTGTACAAGAAAGAGTTCCCCTTCCAGAAACGAAGGGGGAAAAGGTATCGCTTGCGCCTCAACGGCATCTTCTACTGGTCCACCGTCTATCTCAACGGCCACCTCTTGGGGGAGAACGAAGGCTACTTCTTCCCCCAAGAGTACGAGGTAACCCACCTCCTGCACAAGGAGAACACCTTACTAGTGGAGGTGGATTGCCCGAACGAGGAAAAGAAGACCGAGAAGCGGATGATCACCGGCGTCTTCTCCCATTGGGACTGCCTGGACCCGGCGAGCAACCCGGGAGGTATATGGCTCCCGGTTGAAATCCTGGAGTCGGGGCCAGTATACATCAAGGGGAAACGTTTCCAACTGAAAGAGGCTTCACTCCACCGCGCCCTAGTCTCCGCTCGCCTTCTCCTTGATGCTACTCACCCGCTCTCCGCCAAGGTTCGGATAACTTTCACCCCCCATAATTTCCCCGGCCAGCCCCAAGCCTGGGAGAAGGAGATAGAGTTGGCTCCAGACGAAAACGGGTGGGAGACGACTTTAGAGATAGCCAACCCTCGCCTCTGGTGGAGCCATGATTTGGGCCACCCCAACCTCTACCGAGTGAGGGTGGAAGTGATCACTGGCCAGAGAAGCCGATCAGATGAAATGGAGTTCAACTTTGGGCTCCGTACCTTCGAGATGCGAAACTGGATAGCCCATCTCAATGGAAAGCGGCTTTTCCTGAAGGGGAACAACTACCCACCAGGGGATACCCGGATAGCCGGCATGAGTTACGAGGCCTACCAGAGGGATCTGCAAATGGCGAAGGATGCCCATATGAATATGTTGAGGGTCCACGCCCATGTCGAGCACCCCGCCTTCTACGAAGCGGCCGATGAGGCAGGGATCCTCTTATGGCAAGATTTCCCCCTCCAGTGGCATTACCGCAAAGAGGTCCTCCTCCAGGCGTTGCGCCAAGGGGAAAAGATGATCGGCCTCCTCTTCCACCACCCCTCTATCGTCATCTGGTGCATGCACAACGAGCCCCTCTGGATCGCCGAAGATACGGAAGCCCTAGCCAGCCGCCGAACCTTCTTGCGTTGGAACCTCCTGCGGACGGCCTGGTCCGTCTTTGTCTATTCTTGGAACCGGGAGGCGATGGATAGCCACCTCCAGAGGCAGGCAAAAAGGCTGGACCCCACCCGTTTCGTAGTGCGCTCTTCGGGCGAGTGGGCCCTTGGCCTATGGAGAGGTGGTACCGATGGCCACCACTACCATGGCTGGTACCCCGCTTCTGGGCCCCTGCGCGCTTTCGACAACTTCCGTCGCCGCTCCCCTAAGAATATCCGCTTCGTCACTGAGTTCGGAGCCCAATCTTTCCCCAAATATGAGAGTAGCATCAAATTCATCGACCCTGACTTGGAAAAGATCGATTGGCGCCACCTAGAGGAACGACATAGCCTACAATGGGGCAATATACAACATTGGATAGATGTGAAGGCCTGTGAAGATCTCTCTCAACTCATCGAGGCTAGCCAAGATTACCAAAGCCAGGTCAACCGTTTTTTCATCGACAGGCTCCGTCTCCATAAGTACCGCCCCACGGGCGGCGTACTGGCCTTTCTTTTTATGGACCCTAATCCAGCCATCCAATGGTCGGTCATCGACTACTGGCGGGTTCCCAAGAGATCTTACTACGCTCTAAAGCACGCCTTCCACCCTCAGTACGTATTCACTCTGTTGGAGAAGGATGTCTTTAAGGTCGGGGAGGAGATTGCCACTCCCCTCTATATCGTCAACGATAGCCAAGACAACTATGATCGGGTAGAGGTTATAGCCGAGGTCTTTAACGCCCACGGCGTTCGGGCTCTCCATGCAGCCTTTCAATCCCGCCTTGAGGCTGATAGCAAGGCTAAGTTGGTGCAAGATCTGACCTTACGTTTCCCCTCGCCTGGAGAGAGGAGGTTAGTCCTCACCCTGCACTATGGTGAGGAGAAGTTTCAGAATGAGTACCGGCTCCCTATAGAATAGAAAGGAACAGGGGCGAGCGAGGGGAGTGCCCTTGGCAGATTCGGGAGAGGAAGGTCATCTACGAGAGCCCCTGGATTCACCTCCCTCTGATTGAGGTTCGGACGTGCAGTATACACCGCTTATACTAGCGCTGCTTGTTTGGCCTCCCGTAATATATATTCTTCGGAGATGGAATCGGGCCAATCCCTTAAGGCAAGCCTTGACCAAGGCGCTGGTTGCAGGACTCTTATTCGCATTAACAACCGTATTTTTTGGCACCAACCCCATTTTTGACGACTGGGCGAGTGGTCGTGAGGGGATTTTTCTCCTTGTGTACGGTGCAATCCATCTCATCCCAATCACCCTTGTCGTGAGAAGACACCCTGTAACTTATGCCGCTTTGTTCACCCTATGCATGGTCTGGATAGAGGTTTCAGCGACGATACTCCTACTGGCAGCGTGGTCGCTGTTCAAGTTTGGCTATTCCTAAGCCAGTGGGATGCAAGTGCTGATCGCTCGCTTGCAAACCGCCAGAACAACAGTCGCTTTCCGAAAACGGGTCAGCTCATGGTGAAGAACAGACAGAGATGGGAAATCTGCCAGAACAGGCTAAGAGGGCGTTAAAGAGAAAAGAGTGGTTTGTCGATCCTGACATCTTAGATTGGGCACGACTCTTTGTGCTACCCTACTGTCCCCGCTTTTTCTCCGAGAGGCGCTCGGCCATCACCCTGAGCCATTTCATCATCTTCACCAAACCCCAATATTACGATCCCTGCTCTATCCAGGGGCTGGCCCTCCTGGCCCATGAACTGAAACATGTGGAGCAGTATGAGGTATGGGGTATACTGGGTTTTCTGTGGCGGTACCTTAAGGAATGGCTCAAAGTTGGCTACGACCTACATAGACACCCTTACGAGAGTGAAGCCTACGCCTTCCAGGAGCGGGTGCAGAAACTGCTGCAAGAGGAGTGGGCTCAGAAACAAGGATGAAGAAGCGAGCCGTAACAAGCACCTCTTAGGCCCTGGCCTGTGGCAGGACAGGGAGCCGGGAAGGAAAGATGCTACCCTCGCAGTAGGGCCAAAAGGAGCATGAGCGTCCCTAGGAGCCAGCAGTAGAGAGAGAAAGGGTAAAGGGAGCGTCGCTTAAGGAAAGCCAAGAAGAAACGGATTGCCAGATAGCCGCTGACAGCGGCGGCCAGGAAACCCAAGAGAAACGTGGGTGCCACCTCCCCAAGGCCTGATAATCTATTCAAATCCCAAAGTTGGAGAAGGTTAGCCCCAAAAATGGCCGGGGTGGCCAAGAGGAAGGAGAAACGGGCCGCTTCCTCACGCTTAAGGCCTCGCCAAAGCCCGGCGCTGATGGTAGCCCCGGAGCGAGATACCCCTGGGGCGATGGCTATCCCTTGCGCTAAGCCGACAAGGAGAGCATCGAGCCAGGTCAGACTTTCCATCAGGCCCTCGCTCTTCCGCACCCTCTCGCCTAGGAATAAGAATAGGCCCGTCACCAGAAGAAAGATCGAGACCCAAACCGGCTCACCGAAGAGCCGTTCGAAGAGACTCTCTAAAGTGAGCCCTATGACCGCTGCGGGGAGTGTACCCAAGATGATAAGCCAGGCAACCCGGGCTTGGGGGGCACCCAAACTCCGCTCCCTAAGGCTACCTGCCCAGGCCAAAACTAGACGCCAAAGATCGTGCCCAAAGTAAGCCACGACAGCGACCAGGGTCCCCAGGTGAAGAAAAGCGTCAAAGGCCAAACCTGGATCCTCCCAATCGAGGAGCCAAGGGAGGAGTACCAAGTGGCCAGAACTGCTTATGGGCAAAAACTCTGTGGCTCCCTGGACGATGCCTAAGGTTAGGGCTTGAAGCACGCTATCCCCCCCGTAGCCTGGCCAGCCAAGCCTCCCTGTTCCTCACACGGGCCTCGTAGTCCACCACCTCATAGGAGGCTAAAAACTCCTCCTTGAGAGCCACGAAATCCCCCCTCAATATCGCCTCCCGTATCTCCCTCATCAGGTTGAGCAGGAAATGCAGGTTATGAACGGTAGCCAGGCAAACCCCCAGGATCTCCTTCGCCATCACCAGGTGTCTCAGATAAGCCCGGGAGAAGTTCCGGCAAAGATAGCACTCACACCCTTCTTCAATAGACGCCGGGTCATCGGTGTACCGGGAGTTGCGGATATTGAGCCTCCCGTGGCGAGTCAAGAAGCAGCCGTTGCGAGCGATGCGGGTGGGCAGAGCGCAATCGAAGATATCGACCCCTAGGGCCGTACACTCAAATAGGTCTTCGGGAGAGCCAACCCCCAGAAGGTGCCTGGGCTTATCGTCGGGCAGAAGGGACACCGTCACCTCCAACATCTGATGCATCATCTCCTTCGGCTCCCCTACGCTCAACCCCCCAATAGAATAACCGGGGAAATCTAAGCCGGCAAAGAAGCAGGCGCTCTCTTTCCTTAGTTCGGTATACATTCCGCCTTGCACGATACCGAAGAGGGCCTGGTCGGAGCGGGTATGAGCCTTAAGAGAGCGCTCCGCCCAGTGATGGGTCCGCCTCAAGTCAGCCTCGCTCTCCTCCCGGCTGCTGGGGTAAGGGGTGCAGATGTCCAGACAAAGGATGAGATCGGCCCCCAAGCGCTCTTGGACCTCTATCGCCCTTTCGGGCGTGAGATGTTGCTCCGAGCCGTCGAGATGGGAACGGAAAGTCACCCCCTCGCTATCCACCCTCCTAAGGTGCTCCAGGCTGAAGATCTGGAAGCCACCACTATCGGTCATAATCGCCCCTTCCCAGCCCATGAAGGGATGTATCCCCCCCAGGCCGGCTATTACCTCTGGGCCAGGCCGGAGGTAGAGATGATAGGTATTGGCCAAGATGAGAGTAACCCCCAGTTCTAAGAGTTCCCGGGGCGCGAGAGACTTGACCGTCCCCTGGGTGGCCACGGGGGCGAAGACAGGGGTGGGGATCTCCCCATGCAGGGTACGTATCACCCCTGCCCTAGCCCTACTTTCGGGACAACGACCTACCACCTGGAAAGCGAAGGCCTTACTCTCTTCCACGGATAGGGATTCTACCACACGGTCGAACTGTTGACAAAAGGCGCCAACTGGCCTAAGATGGGGAAGGCGATTTTGAAAACGCAGACATATGCCCGCGCACAGGAGGTCAGCGGCAAGTAGCGCAACTATCCGCCGAGCAGGCGGCACAAGGGTTGCCGCCTAAGGATTGACTGGCTGTCTCCGCACCGGTTTTGCTGAAAGCAGCGAAACGGGAGATGGCCCGCTTGGTCCTCTTGCTCTGGCATCGGGGACAAGACAGAAGATCATCAGCCTGGCTGAAGAGACGCAAGGCCTCAAACCTCATCTGGCAATCATCACAAAGATATTCGTAAAGGGGCATCGAGCCTCCCCTATTTCTCTTACTAGTATACGTCTCGCATCACTGGTTGTCAAATAGCCTATCTAGGAGGGGACCTTGAGAGAGCTAGCCGATCGGGCCCTAAACCTAGCCCAATTGAAGGGAGCGGCTTACGGCGATATACGGATCATTCACTTAGTAACGGAGAGGATAGATGTCAAAAATGGGGTGGTAGAGGGCCTCTCTTTGAATAGGGACCAAGGCTTTGGCATACGGGTCCTGATGGATGGCGCCTGGGGGTTCGCCTCCAGTTCCCGTCTCACCCTGGAGGAGGTAGAGAGGGTCACCTCCCAAGCAGTGGAGATAGCAAAGGCTAGCGCCTTGGTGAAGCGAGAGGGTGTGGCACTAGGCCCTCCGGAGGCCCATAAAGGAACTTACTGCACTCCGGTCGAGATCGATCCCTTCTCCATCCCTCTGGAAGAGAAGATAGGGCTGCTCTTGGCCGCCGATGGGGAGATGAGAAAGGTGAAAGGGATCGCCGTGGCCGAGAGTGGCATGATCTTCGTCCGGGAGGACCAGATCTTCGCCAGCACGGAAGGAAGTTACATAGAGCAAGAGATAGTCGAGAGCGGTGCCGGCCTGGAAGCGATGGCTACTAGCGAGGATGAGGTACAAACCCGCTCCTATCCCAATTCTTTCGGCCGTCACCAGGCGACGGCAGGCTACGAATTCGTCGAGAAGATGGGCCTGGTGGAGAACGCTCAAAGGACGGCTGAGGAAGCGGTAGCCCTACTCACCGCCAAACAATGCCCCAGGGGGATAACCACTCTCATCCTAGGAGGGACCCAACTGGCCCTCCAGATCCATGAGTCCTGTGGCCACCCCATCGAATTAGACAGGGTGATGGGTACGGAAGCGAGTTACGCGGGAACGAGTTTCCTCACCTTAGAGAAATTAGGCCATTTCCGCTATGGCGCTGAGATAGTAAACATCACCGCTGACGCCACTTTCCCTCAGGGGCTAGGAACTTTCGGCTACGATGATGAAGGGGTACCAGCTCAGCGTACGCCCATCGTGAAGGAAGGCCTCTTCGTCGGTTACCTCACCTCCCGGGAGACTGCGGCAAAAATCGGCCAGAGGAGCAACGGCGCTATGCGGGCCGATGGCTGGAACCGCATCCCCCTCATCCGCATGACCAACATCAATTTAGAGCCCGGTGAGTGGACCCTGGAAGATCTCATCGCCGACACCGAAGAGGGGATCTTCATGGATACCAACAAATCGTGGAGCATCGACGATAAGCGGCTCAACTTCCAGTTCGGGACGGAGATCGCCTACGAGATAAAGAAGGGGAAATTGGGCACTCTTCTAAAGAACGCCACCTATACCGGCATCACCCCGGAGTTTTGGGACTCCTGCGACGCCATCTGCAATAGAGACCACTGGCAGATATGGGGCACTCCAAACTGCGGCAAGGGGCAGCCCAGCCAGTCGGCTCATGTTGGACATGGAGCTACTCCTGCTCGCTTCAGGAATGTTCGTGTGGGGGTGATGAGATAAGCATGCTCACCACCCAGGTCCGAAGAGCCCTCTCAACCATCATGGAGAGGCTAAAAGGCTCCTCCCTCGAGATGAATTCCTCGTCGAGCAGGCGATAACCCCTTCTGTGACAGCGGGCATTCGGAGGCTCTTGAGAAAGGAGCGGTGATGCTTGGCGAAGCCAGGATAAAGGAGATCGCGGAACGGGCACTGGCTCTCTCCACCGCCAACCAGACGGAGGTGGTGATATTGGGGGAGGAGAATCAGTTGACCCGCTTCGCCAACTCTTATATCCATCAAAACGTGGCCGAAAAGAACGCCCAGGTTCGAGTGCGGGCGGTAGTGGGCAAGAAGATAGGCGTGGCCACCACCAACGACCTGAGCAACGAAGCGCTCACGCAAGCGGTGGAGTCCGCCATGGGGACAGCCAAACTCCAAAGGGAAAACCTTGACTTTCTCTCCTTGCCCTCCCCCCAGCCCATACCCAAAGTGGAAGGCTTTGTAGAAGCCACGGCTGGTTGCACCCCTAAGGAGCGAGCCAAGATGGCGAGCATCATCTGCCGTGGGGCTACAGAGGAGGGGTTAAACGCTTCGGGGGCTTTCACCACCGCCGCCCAGGAGATGGCCGTGGCCAACTCCCTAGGGCTCTTCGCTTACTACCCTACCACCCTCGCCGATCTGGAGATCGTGATCATGGCCGATTCCGGCTCTGGCTACGCTCACGCTACCTCAGTCGACGTGACCCAGATAGATGCTCAGGCCCTAGGCCAGGAGGCGATAGAGAAAGCCCTTGGCAGCCGAAACCCTATAGAGATCGAGCCTGGAGAATACACCGTGATCCTAGAGGAACACGCCGTGGAGGAGATGCTCTTCTACCTCACCTACCTGGGCTGCGGGGCGCTGGCCGTCCAAGAGAAGCGGAGTTTCATGACCGGTCGCTTTGGAGAGAAGATCGTGGGAAGAAATGTCTCCCTCTGGGATGACGGGCTTGATCCCCAGGGATTGCCCATGCCCTTCGATTATGAGGGTGTCCCCAAGAGGAAGGTGGAGCTCATAAGGGGGGGCCTAGCCACCTCCGTGGTCTACGACACCTATACCGCGGGGCGAGAGAGGAAGGAATCGACGGGCCACGCCACCCTTCCCGCCCCTAACCCCTATGGTCCCTTGCCCGCGAACCGCTTTATGGCCACCGGCCAGGCCAGCAAAGAAGAGATGCTCGCCTCTACAGAGCGAGGCATCTGGGTCACCCGCTTCCACTACATGAACCCCGTCCACCGCTTCAAGACCATCGTCACCGGGATGACCAGGGACGGAACTTTCCTCATCCAGAAAGGGGAGATCACCCATCCCATCAAAAACCTCCGCTTCACCCAGAGCATCCTGGAGGCTCTATCCTCCGTGGGTATGATAGGAAAAAAGAGGAAACTTCTTCTCAGCAGCCACCTGGGGTGTGGCTGCGTACCCGCTCTCAAGATAGATAAATTCACTTTCACCGGGGTGACGGATTTTTAGAGAGTTGACCCCTCCAATATAGCCCGCAACTTAGGCGGGAGCCCCCTGGGCTTCCCCCTCTCATCTATGAAGACTTGTGCCGTAGAGCCGGTGGCCAACAGTTGGCCGCTCTCCTTATTGTACACCTCGTATTCGAAGACGAAACTCCGATGGCGAACCTCGCCCACAGATGTCCTCACCACCAGTTCTTCATCGAAATGGGCGGGGGCGTGGTATCGGCAATTAGCCTCGGCGATGACAAAGCCCAGACCATCCCGCTCCAGGGTGGCATAGTTGTAGCCGATGGCTCGCAGGTAACTCATGCGCGCCACCTCGAACCAGACGAAATAGTTGGCATAATAGACCACCCCTTGGGCGTCGGTCTCCGCGTACCGGACGCGGACCTCCGTCTCTACTACCCGCTTTCCCTCACCCATCCTTCTCTAACTCCCTCAGCCTCTCCTCCCCTATACCGAAATGGTGGGCTATCTCATGCATCACCGTCTTCCGCACCAGGCTACGGATCTCCTCATTCGTGCAGCAGACGGCCTCAATAGGCCGCTGGAAAATAGTTATCTTGTCCGGCAATACGAGATGATACCCCCGATCCCGCCTGGTGAGGGGCACCCCTTCGTAAAGGCCCAGGAGAAGACCTTCGGGCCCCACGCCAGCGCGCCTCATCTGAGCCCTGGTTGGCCAATCATCTATGGCCACCTCGATATTGGACATCTTCTCTGCGAACTCGACCGGGAGGTCATCCAGAGCCTCGGCCGCCAGTCTCTCGAACTCTTCTCTTCTCATCTTACCCTCTCAGGCTGCGACTCCTGCCGATCATAATCCCCGGCTGGCAACTTCGGCAGAAGTTGGTGAGCCGACCCCGAGCGCTCACCTCGGAGATCGGGGTGCCACAACGAGGACAGGGAGCACTCCCTTTTCCGTGCACGGCCAGGAAATCGCGAAACTTGAGGTGGATCTGGTCGCCCATCTGCTCCCTGATGATAGCGCGGCTCTCCTCGAGCACCGCACTCATAGCCTCGTATAGCCTCCTTGTCTCCTCTCCAGTGAGACTTGATCGTCTTTTGAAAGGGTATACCCCGGCCCGGAAGAGGATCTCGTCCGCGTAGGCGTTGCCTATGCCGGCTACGAAGGCCTGATTGGTAAGAACCCCTTTTATCTCCCCCCGATACCCTTTCAGCCGCTCCTTGAAAACCTCAAAGGTCACTTTCAAGGCTTCAGGCCCCTGCCCAGTGAAGCCAGGCACCAGAGATAGATCAGGGGTGAGATATACCTTCCCCATCTGCTTCTCGTCCACATACCGAAGGTCGATGCTATCTTCCAGGTGCCATATCACGAAGGTTTTGGTTAGGCGCCGTTGGGTGGAAGGACAAAAGTAGAGCCGCCCGCTCAACATGGGGTTTATCACCAAGTAAAGAGTATCAAGAAAAAAGATAAGGAACTTGCCTCGCCGCCTTACCTCGGTGAAAGCCTGACCTTCAAGAGAAGAAGCAAAGTCGAGAGCGGCGAGGTTACGCACTACGATAGGCCGCAATACCTCCACCTTCTCTATACTACGACCGACAACGTTCTCCTGGAGGAACTCCTTTGTTACCTCTAACTCAGGGAGTTCAGGCATCGTTTTATGTCAACGCTTCCTACATCCGAATAGCGTCAGTACGTCGCTTCGCCGCAGCGGCCCCCCTCTCAAAGCAACTCCCTCACCCACTCGGGGATAACCCTTACCCGACTCGCTTTATCGACGCAGATATGCTTGGTGTAGCCTGTGGCTAGGATTTCTTTCGTCTCCTCCTTGATCACCTCATAACGAAAGACGATGGTGCGACTCCTTATGGCCTCCACCTCAGTCCTGACGGTGATAATCTCCCCGAAACGAGCGGGGGCCACGTATTTGACACCGAGTTCGGTCACTGGAAGGTGGTAGCCTTGGGCCTCGAGGTCGGCGTAGTTTGAGCCCCGCTGCCATAATAGGTCGCTCCGCCCCAACTCAAACCAGATGACGTAACTGGCATGGTGGGCCACGCCCATAGCATCGGTCTCAGCGTAGCGTACGCGAAAGGTTGTGCTATGCATCCTACGCGCCCTTCAGGAGCCTCACAACGCTCTTAGTTATATCCTCTATTTCCGCCAGTCTCCCTCTCCCTTCGATCCCTGTGGCTAGGACGCCCACTCCCGGCTCCACAAAGGTATAACCCAATCCTTCCAGTTTCTTGATATTCTCCTGTACGATAGGGTTCTCATACATATTGACGTTCATGGCGGGAGCGATCACCACCGGTGCCTTGGTGGCCATCACCGTAAGGGAGACCATATCATCAGCCATCCCCGAAGCTATCTTGCCGATGATATTGGCCGTGGCCGGGGCGATCAAGACCAGATCCACCTTTTGAGCCAGGATCACATGCTCGATCTGCCACTCCGTGGCCGGCTCGAACATATCCACCAAAACCGGGTTCCCAGAGAGGGCCTTAAAGGTCAAGGGCGTGATTAACTCCGTGCCCGCCTTGGTCATAGCCACGATAACGTCGGCCCCCAGACTCTTCAGTCTCCTCAGGATGGCTGGTGCCTTATAGGCGGCGATACTGCCTGTAACCCCCAAGAGAATGGTCTTACCCTCTAGATCTTTGGCCATTTTTGATGCCTCCTTAACCTCCTCTGCCGATGATCTCCACCAAACTCTTCGCTATCTCCTCCTTGCCCTCCGCCCGAGCGAGAACCTTGCCCTCCGGGTTCACCAAGTAGCCCACATGGTTCCCCCGCTCGATCTGCAAAAGGTCGTTGGCCACCACCAGGTCGGCTTTGTTGGCCAAGATCCACCGATGGGCGATACCGATCAGTTCCTCCTCGCTCGTCCCCACCTCCAGTTTGAACCCCACGAGGAAAGCCCAGGGAGCAAGCTCCCGGATCATCTTTATCACCTTCGGGGTCTTAACCAACCTTACCTGCCACTCCTCCCGCCCCGAACGCACCTTGTCCCTCCTGGGGGCCTCTGGCACATAATCCAAGACAGCCATAGAATGGATGACGACATGGTAGTTAGTCTCTTCTAACTCTTGTTTTACCTTTTCGATCAACTCTGGTACCGTCTCCACCTCCACTAGGCGCAAGGATGCAGATTCTCTCCTTTGAGGGAGTTCGCTCCCCTGGCCATAGATATAGGTTACCTCCGCCCCCTCCCTAAGCGCCTCCTCCGTTATCAGGGCCCCCAGCCGTCCGGTGGATTTGTTGGTGATATACCTCACCGCATCAATAGGGGCTCTTGTAGGCCCAGAGGTGACCAAAACCCTCTTACCCGAAAGTTTGCCTCTTTTCACTATAAAGAATACCTCCCATAGTCGCTATTACAGGGATGCCCCTCAGCAAGGAGGATCTCCCTTCTCCCCGGCTGGCAGATGAGCGACCAGATGGTGCCGAAGAGGCCGTCGAACCCTCCCCTCTCTTCCACCGAGGGATGGTCCCCCCGGCATATAGGAGCCTCGTGGTCCCGCAGGATTGCCTTAAAAGCCTCCGAATCGACCCCCCTTGGCCTCTCTCCCACCATCTGGTGGACCCTAATGTAACGTCTGAGGGATCGTCTCTGGCGAAGCCTATCTGGCTCCGTCAATTCCTCTTCAGGAAACTCCCTTCCGGGCAAGTGGTTTGTAGCCACTAAAAAGCCGCCCTCTGGCTCCCTGATCGAGACGCCATCGGGCGTGGCCTCGGCCACGATAGCCTGATGCTCATCGGCGATGAGGTAGTTAAAAGACTTCAGATGGGGAACCGAGGTGATTAACTCGCGCGCCTCCTCCAAACGGCTGCAGCTTTCCATCAGGATATCGATCACCAGGTGCCACTGTAACCCCGGCTTTTTCACCTCCCTCTCTGGCAAGACCGAAAGAAGCAGCGCAACCCCTCCCTCATTGAGGGCGTCGGGGCTCCCGGCCCAATGGTGGGTCACCGAGATGTGGGAGTATGCTCCTTGGGGTCGAATCACCCTCACCTCCCGCCATTCTCTGGCCGAGTAGAACCAATCGTAGTTGCCTCCTAGAAGGAGAAAGCCCTCTTTCGTATAAGGGGGCATGATGGCTAAGTTGGTGCAGCCGATCTGGGGCGGCCCACCTCGGGTATAGAAATAAGCCTTGAAATCCTGGGGCGGAAGCCCACTCCCCTCGATGAGCCCTTCCACCTTCTCCAAGATGGGGGGATAGACCTCTCTGACTATGGCCTCACATTGAGCGACAAACTCACTTCCCTGCCTATCGCTCTCCGGTATATCGAGGCTGGTCAACCCACGTCCCAACCGATAGCCGATCTCATAATGGCTTCCTTCGAAACTCCTCAGAAGCAAATCTCGCACTCCAACCCACATTTGGCGGCTGCCCGCTGCGCCCGCTCTCCCAAGAGAGAGGAGTAGGCCTTTCTGTCAGTGGCCAAGTGGCGATAGGCCTCCAAAAGATCGGGGTAGTGGATCGAGATGGCCCGCTTCACCCTTCCCCACATGGCCCCCTTCAGGTTGAGGCTATCCACGAGAACCCGCTCCACCCCTGCCTCCTTCAACTCCCTGAAGAGAGCCTCGATCTCTTCCTCTCCATCGGAGATGTAAGGGAGAGCGGGGCCGAAGAAGGCCCAGGTCTTTAGGCCCGCTTCCGAGAGCCGTGCCAGAGCCTCCAGCCGAGCCTGTGTCGGCGAGGCTTGGGGCTCGAATACCCACCGAGCATCCTCGTCGAGGGTAGTGATGGTGAAGGCCACCTCCAGATCATTAATTTGGGAGAGGATGTCGAGGTCGCGCAGTACCAAGGCTGACTTGGTCAGTATACTGACCGGGAACCGTGGATACCTCTGCAATACTTCAAGACAGGCTCGCGACAACCGATACTTTCTCTCCAACGGCTGGTAGGGGTCGGTCACGGAAGAGAGAAGGACCTCTCCTGGCTTGGCCCGCTTCAGTTCTCGAGCCAAGACCTCTGGGGCGTTTACCTTCACATCGACGAAGGTGCCCCACTCCTCCCCATGCCCGGTGAACCTCTTCATGAAGACCGAGTAGCAATAGACACAACCATGTTGACAGCCCACGTAAGGGTTTAAGGCGTAGGTCACCGCGGAGATACCAGACTTGGAGAGGACAGAGCGAGCCTCTATCTCTCGCACCAGAAATTCAGCCGTCTCAGCCTCCCCTTTCCCGATACCAGTGGTAAACGATAACCGCCCCAATTACGACAAGGATGAGCGGCCACCATCTTAGGATGGAGGAGAGGGACTCCATAGTAAGCCCCAGGACCCCGTACTCGGCCATCAAAAAGAGAAAGCCCAGCCCAGCCAGGATGCCCCCCGGATATAGAGACCAGGGGTGTTGCCTCTGGGGCAGGGTAAATGTGGGCCAGAGGGCCAGAAACCCCAACCCCAAACCAAGAAGGATGAGGGGCCAGTTCTTATCCTCTTGGGGGAGGATGATCATCGTCGTCAGCCCCATCCCCAGGCCAAGGAGGATGAAACCGGGGATATATAAACCAAGGTTGCGGGTGATGGGGGCGCTGATGACAAAGATTAACCCCACAAAGGCGATGATGAGCCCTGGCCCCCAGTCCCGCTCTACGAATTGCATGGCTAGAAAGGCCAACCCCAGGAGGATAAGGATCAAGCCCGGCAGCAGGCTTGCCTTCTCCTTACCTTTCTCCTTTCCCTCCCCACTCATTTTTCCCTCCTTACAAGTTTATGGGCTCCTAGAGCCCAGGTGAATATATCATAATTTATTCTCCAAGACAAGCCTTGACAAGGGAGACCTAGCCTATAGAATTAGGCGAGTCGTATGATAGAGATAGAGAGAACCGAAGAGGTGGTCAGGATAAAGATGGCTAACCGCCTCCTCGGCCGCCCCCTTTATTATACCGCAGCCTATTGGGTGGATGGACTCCTCATCGATACCGGTTGCCCTCGCACCTCCCGAGAACTCTTATCGCTTATCGAAGGGTTAGGGCTAGAAAAAATCGTCAACACCCACAGCCACGAGGACCACATCGGCGGTAACGCCATCTTGCAAGAGAGGTTCGGGGTAGAGATACTGGCCCACCCCGTGGCATTACCCATCCTGGCTGACCCAAAAAGGTTGCACCTCCAACCCTATCGTCGCCTCATCTGGGGGAGCCCGGCCCCTTCCCAGGGGAATCCCATCGGTGAGATGGTGACTACCGGGCACTACTCCTTCCAAGTTATCCCCACGCCCGGCCACAGCGAAGATCATATCTCCCTCTATGAGCCCCATCAAGGCTGGCTTTTCAGCGGCGACGCCTACACCGGTGGGCTAGATAAGACATTACAAGCCGGTAGCGACATCTATGCTATCATCGCCTCGCTGAGAAGGCTGAGCGCATTGCCTGCCAAGCGCCTATTCCAGGGTTCAGGGAGTGTGCGGGACGACCCTCAAGAGGCCATCAAGAAAAAGGCGGAATATCTGGCGAAGTTGGGGAAGAAGGTGCGGCAACTTCACAGCCAGGGGTTGAGCCCCAAAGAGATAAAGGATCGCCTCCTGGGAGGGGAACCGCCCATAGCCTACTGGACCATGGGCCACTTCTCGGGGCTTAACCTGGTGCGGTCGTATCTCAAGGTAAGTGGAGACGAATAGTCTGGTAGGAGAAGTTAGAAACTCTTGGTTGCTATCAGGAGATACTCCTGCCACTTGGCGACTCAGATGAAAGCATCCGACGCCACGAAATGTAGCGTCGGGCTTCAGCCCGACGAGATAACGGTACTAGGGCAGGTTTCCATACCTGCCCTACTTTTTGCCAGATCTGGGATTCAGGAGTGAGAGAAGTCATATCAACTGGGTCGCTACACGGGGATCATCCCTTGCGCCTGGCTTTCAACTCCTCGATGAGGGCTGGCACCACTTCATGGACATCCCCCACGACCCCTACATCCGCCAGGTCCATTATAGGTGCCCGCTCATCGGTGTTGATAGCCACGATATATTTGGAATCCTTGATCCCTAGATAGTGCTGGATGGCTCCAGAAATACCGCAGGCGATGTAAAGATCCGGCTTCACCCTCTTTCCGCCAGCGCCTCCCACCCAATGCTCCTCCCCTATCCACCCTTCATCAACCGCTCCCCGGGAGGCTCCCACGGCTCCGTCCAAGAGTTCGGCCAACTCCCGAAGCATCTCGAACCCCTCTGGGCCTCCCATGCCCCGGCCTCCCGCCACTACCACCCTCGCCTCTTCTAGCCTCGGCCGAGGCATCTTAAGCACCCTTTCAACCACCTTCACCACAGGTTCAACCTTTTCTACCCTCACCTTTTCCACGCTTCCCATCCGCCAATCGTCGGGGGGGAAGGGCTCTATGGCCCCTGGGCGCAGGGTGGCCATCTGGGGCCGCACCCGATGGATGAACGAGGTAATCATCAGTCGATCGTCATAGGCCGGGCTGGTCCCCAGAAGCAGCCACTCTGTCAAGTCCATCTCCAGACGGGTACACCCAGAGATGAGGCCCATCCCCAACCGTTGGGCCAGACGAGGGGCCAGATCCTGCCCCATCTCCGTATCTCCCAGGAGGAGGATCAAGGGGCGATTAGCCTCGACCAAAGTGGCCAAAGTTGCCAAGTAAGCCTCTGTCGAATAGTCGGCTAAGGTGGGGTCATCGGCCAGGTAGACGAGATCGGCTCCCCGATGGATCAACTCCTGAGCCTGACCCTCCACCTGGTGACCCAAAAGGACCACCTCAGCCCGCTCCCCCATGCGGTCGGCCAACTCTCGGGCCGCAGCCACCAACTCCAGGCTAATAGGGCTGAGTTCCCCTTGCCATACCTCGGCTACGGCCCAGACGTTCATATACTCTTGCATCCTACCTCCTCAACTAAGACCCTTCTCGCTCCATGATCTCCCTCAGTTTGGCTCGCCTTCTCCCCCCGCTGAGACATTCTAACTCCCGGATACCCAGAGGGTCTATCTCCTCTCTCAAAAGCCTCACCTCCTCGGCAGAGGGGGGTGGCGTCTCATGGAGATCTGGCGCCATGGCCAGAGGGAACCCGGTCTTTCTCTCTATCCGCTCCACGCTCACTCCCGGATGATAAGAGAGGAGCCTCATGCGACCTCCTTCGAAGTCGAAAGTGCCCAAATTTGTCACCAGGTAGCGGGGACCGGGACTGAGGATGGATAACTCCTTACGCTCTTCCTCCTCTAATACACCAACGCCGCTTACGAAATCGAGCCGCTCCACGAAGACGGCCCGACTATGACGGGGCACGTAAAGGTAGACCTGGGAAGAGTAGTTGGTCACGTCGGCGATCCCCCCACACCCCGGCAGCCGCAACTGGGGAGCATGATAGTCCCCTAGGACCACATTATTGAAATTGCCTTTGGGGTCGACCTGCGCCGGCCGGAAGAACTCCTTAGGCTGGACAGTGAACATGAGGGTTCCGACCACTTCCTCGAAACCGAAAATATACAACGGTCTCTCTAGATTAGCCTCCTCAGCCCTGGAGATGGAAAGGGGCGCCCAAGAGTTGGTGATGCAGCCCCCTGTAGCCATACCGAAGAGGAGATCCGGAGCGTGGGTCAACTTGGCCAAGATGTAACCGGCTACCACCAGAGGGGTGGCTATACCTTGAGCCATTAAATCTCCGTTTTTCGCCTGACGCGATATGCAGGTTACGATCAACTCATCTATAGTAAAATGGTCAGCGGTCGCCAATCTCACCTCCATCTAGGAAGCGCGCCAAGTACTCCTCGAAGTCGCCCCTGGAGCAAGCGTCTAGGTAATCCAATATCTCCTGGCCAGCCAACCGATAGTAGGGGTAACAAGAGGTGGGATAAGCGCCTTTGGGAGCCAAGACGACGCCATCCACCCGAGAAGGGAAGGTAGCGATCTCCCCCTCCACCTCTTCTACGAGCCTCTCAGTGGTGATTATAGTCCGCTTGGCAGCGAGTGCCATCTCTCTATCCAGGGCTAAATTGCCTTTCAAGATAGCGGTGCCCTGGCGGTCCGACTCCTGGACGTGGATCACTGCCACATCGGGCTTAATGGCCGGGAAAGCGACATACCGCTCCCCAGTGTAGGGACAAGTGATAGTCTTGACCTCGGGCCGCGCCTTTAGGAGATCTGTTCCCTGCCAGGCGCGGGCTGGCTGGAAGCCTATCCCGCTCAAAGAGGCTCGAAGGCCCAAAGCCAAGGAGAGCTCCGTCTCCTCGATTATCTCCAAATCCCTTGCTTTCTTGGTAAACATGGGCGCCAGGCCGAAAACCTCAAGCCCGAAGTAACAGGTGCGAACCCGCCTCACAGCGCCAGCGCCCACCAGGAGATCGCTTTCATACCCTGCCGTGAGGGCCAAAAGGGTCAGATCTTTAACCCCAGAGCAGATCAACTCCCGCACAAAGGCTACCGGCCGACGGTAGAGGGTCATGCCTCCTAAGGCGATGGTGTTCCCAGGCTGCACCAAGGCTACAGCCTCAGATAGAGTTACAACTTTGTCCTTCATGCTCTATCGATTATCCTCTCCTTCAAGGCACTCTAGAGATAGCGGTACTGGTTGCATAGAGAACACATGAACTGTCCTACTTCACCAAAGTAAGCCAATTTCAGGGACAAGAGTCTATCGGCTTCCGGCTTCTCCCTCCTCCCTGAAATCTCCTCGCAGTATATCTCAGCAGCCACTCCGTAGTCAAGGGCTTGATGAGGCCGCCTTTATTGTAGTGGCGCTGGTAAATCGCAACCCCCCTTGCTCTAGCGGAGTCTCATGGTCGCGGGGCCAGATCTCCGCATACTTCGGCCTCTGATGAAAGGCTCCACCATTAACCGGATGATGACTCCTAGCCCTGACAAGGCCAAGGAGAAGATCTCCCGAGATCCACACTCATCCGGGCCACACCACAGAAAGAAACCTGTGGAAGTCACTCTTGCTCCGTCTGAGAACGGCTGCGCCTTTTTAATATATTTTTAATTTCCCCAAGCCAAAATTTTATGAGAATTTAATGGCTTTTGTGGTAAGTATAAACGGTGTGAAGTTTCATCGAAATGGCTGAGTGGGATACGAGAGCCAATCCATATCGTTGGTTGTAGAGAAAGAATCTTTTAGTCTAGTCCGTAGAGAGTTGGAAGATAGACGCGGTGTCCATAGGAGGTAGTATGGCGGACTTCTCGGTAAAAGCGGTCGACGATATTTTGAACGGACATAAAGAGGGAGCGGAGGTTTCGCTGATTCCGATTTTGGGAGAGATCCAAAAGCGATACCGCTACCTGCCTCGAGAGGCCTTGATCTTAGTAAGTGAATGGCTGGGCGTGCCTCTGAGCCAAGTCTACGGCATCGCCACTTTCTATAATGCTTTTAGTTTGAAACGACAGGGGAAACATCCCATCCATGTCTGCACTGGCACAGCCTGTCACGTGCGGGGAGCGGCTCAGGTCCTCGATCGCTTCAAGAGGAGACTAAAGATTCGGCCAGGGGAAACCACTCCCGATTGGGAGTTCACTTTGCAGACTGTGAATTGTCTTGGCGCTTGCGCTTTGGGGCCAATAACCGTCATAGACGACAAATATTTCGGGCAGATGACCGCCTCAACGGTTGACAAACTCCTCAAGGAATTCGGCGTGGAGAGACAAAAGGTCTAAATGGTGGCTATACGGACACCCGCTGAACTAGAAGAACGGCGTCGTTTGCTCTCCGAGCAGAAAGATCCTAACCAACTCACTGTCACCGTTTGCGGGGGGACAGGTTGTCGAGCCTATGGGAGCGAGAGAGTGCACGAAGCGTTGCACGAGGAGATCAAGGCGCAGGCTACCCAAAACCGAGTGAATTTGAGAATGACCGGTTGTCACGGCTTCTGCGAGCGAGGCCCCCTAGTGGTGATCCAGCCAAAGGAGATCTTCTATCACGGCGTAAAGGTGGAAGATGTCCCGCAGATTGTTTCTAAAACCGTAGTCGAAGGGGAGATTATCGATTCTTTGCTCTATGTAGATCCCAGCACCGGTCAGAAAATCGCCCACGAGAGGGAAGTGCCGTTCTATAAGAAACAAAGGCGTCTCCTCCTCGACATGAACGGCCAGATAGACCCCACCTCGATAGCCGACTACATCGCATCGGGTGGGTATGGCTCACTGAGCAAGGTTTTGAGCCAGATGGCTCCTGAGGAGGTCATCGACGAGGTGACCCGGGCCAAATTACGTGGTCGAGGCGGAGCGGGTTTCCTCGCTGGTCTCAAATGGCGCTTAACGCGTGAGGCTCCAGGGGAGACCAAATATCTGGTCTGCAACGCCGATGAGGGCGACCCCGGTGCCTACATGGATCGAAGCATCATGGAGGGCAACCCCCATCGGGTCCTGGAGGGGATGATCGTTGGCGGCTATGCCATCGGCGCCCATAGAGGCTTTGTCTATATCCGCAACGAGTATCCTCTGGCGGTGAAGCATCTAAGGACAGCTATCGCCCAGGCTAGAGAGTGCGGACTCTTGGGTAAAGATATATTGGGGTCTGGCTTCGATTTCGACGTCGAGATACGGCTAGGAGCGGGGGCCTTCGTCTGTGGCGAGGAGACAGCGCTCATGGCCTCCATCGAGGGTCGTACCGGGGAGCCCAGGCCTCGACCACCCTACCCTGCGCAACAGGGCCTTTGGGGCAAGCCCACCAATATTAACAACGTTAAGACCTGGGCCAATATACCCCTCATCATCGAGAAAGGCGCTGATTGGTACCTTCAAATAGGTACCGAAGGCAGCAAAGGCACGGCGATCTTTTCGGTGGTGGGCAAGATTAACAACACAGGCTTGGTCGAGGTGGCCATGGGCGCTACCCTACGCCAGATCATCTTCGACATCGGTGGTGGCATCCCCAAAGGCAAGGAGTTCAAAGCAGTCCAGATCGGCGGCCCATCGGGCGGCTGTATCCCTAAGGAGCACATCGACACCCCCATCGACTACGAATCATTGACTCAACTAGGAGCGATGATGGGGTCAGGCGGTATGGTCATCTGCGATGGAGATACCTGCATGGTCGATTTGGCCAGGTATTTCATGACCTTCGTACAAGAGGAATCGTGTGGCAAGTGCATGCCCTGTCGTGTGGGCACAAAGGCCATGTTGGAGACCCTGACCGGCATCACCAAGGGCGAGGGGCAAAAGGGCGATATCGACTACCTCTTCGAATTGGCCGGGGAGATAAAGAGTTCATCCCTATGTGGCCTAGGCCAGACGGCACCCAACCCTGTCCTCTCTACCCTCCGCTACTTCCGGGACGAATATGAGGCCCACATCTACGACAAACGTTGCCCAGCCAAAGTCTGCCACGACCTCATCATCTATGAGGTAGTCGCCGACCTGTGCACGGGCTGTATGGTATGCGCCCGGAACTGCCCCACGAGCGCCATTACCGGAGAGAAGGGCACCGTCCATACCATCGATCAAGGGCTTTGCGTACGGTGTGGCCTCTGTAAACAACTCTGTAAGTTTGATGCTGTATCGGTGAGTTAAAGATGATCCACTTGACGATCGATAACCAAGAGATAGGGGTCGAGGAAGGGACCACCATCCTAGAGGTGGCACGGGAGAGGGGCATCTTTATCCCCACCCTATGCTACCACGAGGCCCTAGAGCCTTACGCTGCCTGTCGCCTGTGCGTGGTGGAGGTAGAGGGCAAACGGGGCTCCCGCCTAGTTGCCTCCTGTGCCTACCCTTGCGAGGAGGGCGCAGTAATCCACACCAACTCCGAGATGGTCCGTCGTTCTCGCCGAATAACGGTGGAACTCCTCATGGCTTCCGGCGAACACCTCCCACTGGTTAGGGCCTTAGCCATCGAACTGGGCGTTGCCGAGCCTCGCTTTAGGCTACCTCCCGACGATTGCATCTTATGCGGCCTCTGCGTACGTGCCTGCCGGGAGATAGTTGGGGTAGCAGCCATCAGCCTGGTGAATCGGGGCATGGAGAAGAGGGTGGGCTCTCCCTTTGAGATCGCCTCCAATGTATGTATCGAGTGTGGAACTTGTGTGCTTGTCTGCCCCACGGGGGCTCTCAAACTGGAGGATATTGTCAAGGAAGAAAAGGCCGTCCACCGGTGGGGTTCTCCCTTGGATCACCGCCCCTGCCATATCTGCGGGGATCATAATCTTGAAGCACACTTCTCGGTTGACTACCGTTCATTCATCGGAGAGCAAGCCTCAGGTGAAGGGCAGAGCGAAGGATAGCCTTAAGATCGGCGTCTTCATTTGCGATTGCGGGAGGGAGATCGCCTCCTATCTCGATACCGAAGCCCTGGCTAGGGCGGCGGAGCAACTGCTAGGCGTGACTTTCAGCCAAAGGATACCCTACCCCTGTTCGCAGAAGGGCCTAACAAAGATTCGGGAAGCTATCCGGGGAGCTGGACTGAACCGCGTTGTGGTTGCCGGCTGCACGCCGAGGACCCACGAAGCCCTTTTTCGCTCGGCTTGTCAGGAGGCTGGCCTCAATGGCCATCTCCTGGAGATGGTCAATATCCGGGAAGGGTGCGCCTGGGTGCACCAGGCCGATGGGGAAGCAGCCATGGCCAAGGCACTCGATCTCATCAGGGCTGGTGTGGCTAGGGCTTCCCTACTTGAGCCTTACGAAGGCATAAGGGTTCAGATAGCACCTTCCGCGCTGGTCATCGGCGGTGGTATCGCAGGTATGACTGCGGCTCTCGCTTTAGCGGAGAGGGGCGTTCCCGTCAAATTGATCGAGAAAGAGCACGATCTTGGCGGGCTGGTCCGGAACCTACATACCATCTATCCCACAGGCCAACGAGCCTCGGAACTTCTGAAAATCCAGATCGAAGCCTTGGGAAAAAAGCCCAACGTGGAGATCCTCGTCGATGCCCAAGTGAAGGAAGTAATGGGTTCCATTGGCAACTACCACGTCGTCGTGACGAGCGATGGTGCCGAGGGGATCTTCGACGTGGGAGCGATCATCGTGGCCACTGGGGCCCTAGTCAGACGGCCCTACGGCTCTTTCCGCTATGGCACCAGCAAGGTAATCACTCAGTTGGAGCTGGAAAGCGTTCTGGCCAAGGGAGATATCCAGGCAGAGCAAATAGTGATGATCTTATGCGCTGGCTCCAGAGATGAAAGAACGCCTTATTGTTCGGAGATCTGCTGTATGGCCGCTCTCAAGCAGGCCATTTTCATTAAGGAAACTCACCCGAGGGTGAAACTCACCTTAGCCTTCCGCGACCTGCGCCTGGAGGGGGATAACCCTGAAGCAGATTTACAGAAGGCCAAACAACTAGGGGTTGAGTTCATCCAGTATGGAGATAAAGCCGAGCCCAGGGTCACCGCTGAAAGGGTGGAGGCATATGACCTGCTTACTGAACGACAAACTACCCTCCCATACGATCTGCTCGTTCTAGCCACTCCCCTGGTTCCCCAGAAAGATGTTACAGTTTTGGCCAGCCTGCTGAAGGTCCCCCTAGATAGTCATGGCTTTTTCCCTGACGTACGTTTTAGGCTGCGACCTCGCGACCATGTGGAAAGAGGCATCTACGTTTGCGGGGCTGCCCATTACCCCAGCGATATCCAAGAAACTACCTTCCAGGCCTTGAGCGCGGCCGCCAGAGCCTTTAACTTCCTGAGGCAGAATCAAGTTGTCAGCGAAGGGCCAGTGGCTGTGGTCGACGCTACCCTTTGCACCGGATGTGGTAGTTGTGTAGAGATATGCCCTTTCTATGCCATCAACCTAAAAGAAAAAGATGGCCTCCTAAGCACCTCCGTCGTAGACCCTCTCCTGTGCAAAGGGTGCGGCCTCTGTGCACCCACCTGTCCGGTCAAGGCCATCTCCCCTCAGGGAAGCAGCGACCCCCAACTGATGGCCCAGATCAAAGCCGTCTTATCGTCAAAAAAGGGCCGGGGCAAGCCACTCATCTTGGGGATGTTCTGCGAATGGAGCGCTTATGCGGCGGCGGAGTTAGCAGGGGTACGACGGCTGCAATACCCGTCCAACCTTCGAATATTACCTTTAAGATGCGCCGGGCGGATAGACCCCTACCACATCCTCTGGGCTTTCTTGAGTGGTGCTGATGGAGTGGTCGTAGGAGGTTGTCCCCCCGGCAACTGTCATTACGTAAATGGGAACCAGGAGGCTGAGAGGCGGGTGGCCAAACTCGTCGATGCACTAGCCGCAAGGGGTTTCAAAATCGAAAGGCTCCGTCTCAAATGGTTCCAGCCAGATGACGCACCTGCCTTCGTGGAGGAGATATCTACCTTCGTCGCCCAGATCGAGGATCTGGGACCCAGAGTTACCCCCAGTTAGGAGGTCACAAGATGTCAGAGCGACTTCATGAAGAAGTTTGGGCGCTAGATAGATGCGTAGGTTGCGGAATGTGTGTGGCCACATGCGCAAAAGGTATGCTCTTCTGGGGTGAGGAGGAACACCCTTCGTTGGAGGCCCGGGAGAAGGCCCTCGGCCTTTCGCGGGTCAAACTGGATAGTTGCTCCTTCTGCCCTAAGACCTGCGAGGAAGGCTGTCCCCAACTAGAAGAGTGGAGCCCCCTGGTGTCAAAGGAGATGGTTTCCGTTCGGGCAAAGGGGGTTATCGTCTCTTCTGAGCCCAATGAGGTGATAAAGAGCCTGCTTGTGGCCTCGAAAGCGGCGGGCTTCATAGATGGGGCCCTCCTGATGGACTTTAACCCCTGGACTCTGCAGCCGATAGTTAAGATCGCCAGGAGCGTGGAGGAGATGGCGTCCGGCTTGGGTATGCAGTACCTTTGGGCACCCCTTTTCGATCGATTGAACGAAGCGATCTATGAAGATGGCCTCCACAACTTGGCCATAGTAGCCACCCCCTGTGTAAGCCAAGCGGTGCGTAAGTTGCGGTCGTCCCACTCTGAGCGCTTGGCCATCTATCAACAAGCGATCCGTCTAACTATCGCTACTTTCTGCACAGGGATCTACAAAAGCGAGTTGGTCACCCAGTTGCTTTCCCAAAAGGTTGGGATCGCTCCCCATCGCATTCAACGACTATCTATCTCTCCCCGCGATGGTCATCTCAGAGCCTTTCAATGGGACGGCTCAGAAAGAACGGTGGATCTAAATGAAGTAGGTCGATATGCCCGGCGGGGTTGCGCAACCTGTAATGATCTCCTTGGCGAATCCGCTGATCTAGCGGTTGGCGCTCTTGGTGCTAAGGAAGGTTACTCTACCCTCATCACTAGAAGCGAGGTAGGCACCATTTGCCTCAGAAATGGTGTAGGTTTCGGCCTCATAGACAGCGAAGGAGGGGTCGATGAGGCTGCACTCTCTAGGGCGGCGGAGGAGAAGGATGGCCGCAAGCGAGCTCAGGCTTTCGAGCAGCTCAAACTCCTCATGCTCGATGCCCTGCGCGATCCGCAGAAATGGGTGGAGGCTCAAAGAGAATTTGGTCGCCTCTATGGAACAAGGGAGACCGCTCAAGCGACGAAGGAGAGGGTCTGTCATGAGTCGTGTGCTCAATGCTAGGGGACAAGATTTGCGAACGGTCAGCCGCGAATTGAAGCGCTTCATCGAGGAAGAGTCGGCGGTGACTATCAAGAACGCATCCCACCTCCATGGGCTGTGTGCCGGCTTAAAAGGGGGCGAGATAACTATCGAGGGGGATACTGGCGACTATCTGGGCGTGCTCAACGACGGCAGTACAATCAAGGTCAGGGGCAATGCTGGAAAGTATGTTGCTGATAACTTGACCCGCGGGGTGGTGTTGGTGGAAGGAGATGCTGATTACGGCGCCGCTCAATATTGCTATGGCGGCACAGTCTTCATAAGGGGCAACGCCGGCGATTTCACCGCCACCATGAACAAAGGTGCGACCATCGTCATCGGCCAGGATGTCGGCGATGAGGTAGCCACCTATATGCTGGGCGGTGACCTGATCATAGTGGGAAACGCTGGGCTGAACCTGGGGAACTACCTGATAAGAGGAAATATCTATATCGGTGGTCAATGGGCAAGTCTGGGCCACAACTGTAAGCAAGAGGGGTTGACCCCGGAAGATATCACAAAACTAGAGGGCTACTTTGCCCAATATGAGATCGCCATTGAACCAAAGCAGTTCAAGAAGATCACCCCTCAGTCAGCCAAGCCTTTCTACAAATAGAGGGAGGGAGATATGGCGATAGTTGGTGCCTTCTGCGTAACTCTCCATAATGATCGTTGTATAAACTCTCGTATGCCAGGCAAGTGCGCAACTTGTGTCGAGGTCTGCCCCTACGAGGTCTATGCTATAGACGAGGGAGAGGTGGTAGTGCAGAATTTCAACGCTTGCGTAGGCTGTCGCATCTGCGTGGAGTTCTGCCCTTACAACGCTATCCGCATCAATCCAGCCGAACCTGAACACCTCTCCCGTTACCTCTGGACCTTCGCCCAGGTTGAGGAGATCCATTACAAGTCGTTGACCGGCCAATACCTATTGCGAGGCTTGGGCACCATGGGGCCCCTTCCCCATTTCGACAACATCGTAGTTGTGCCCTCCCAACTCGCCTCTCCACCCCCCAAGGACAAATACCGCGAGGAGTGCAAGATGGAGGTGGTGATAGGGGAAAAGAGGGCAAAGAACCCCATCCGGTTGAGGCTACCGATCATATTTCCGGCCATGTCTTTTGGGGCCCTCTCCCGGGAGGCTAAACTAGCCTTGGCTATCTGTGCTGCCCGCACCGGCATAGCCACCAACACCGGCGAAGGAGGGGTTGTCGAGGAGGAGCCCTACTACAGCAAAGGATTTTTGGACAAAGAGATGACTAGGCGCAAGTGGTCACCAGGGGGCTACCTGATTGTGCAATGGTCAACCGGCCGTTGGGGGGTCTCTGCCGATTACGTGAACGCTGGTGATGGGGTGGAAATCAAGATCGGACAAGGCGCTAAACCAGGCATGGGCGGCCACCTTTTGGGTGCTAAGGTAACCGAAGAAATAGCCAAGGTACGGGGGATCCCGGTGGGGAGTGATGCCCTTTCTCCTTGTCGTTACTACGATGCTCTCACCTTCGAAGACGTAAAGAAACAAGTAGAGTTCCTCAGGGATGTAACCAACTACGAGAAGCCCATCTGGATGAAACTGGGTCCGAGCAGACCCTACGAAGATGTGCGTATGGCCGCCTTGGCTGGTGTAGACGCCATATCGATCGATGGGATGGCGGGAGGCACAGGGGCCTCGCCGGATGTGGTAACCCAAGGGGTCGGCATCCCCACCATCGCCTGCATCCCTCCCGCAGTTAGAGCGCTAAACGATTTGGGCCTTCATCGCAAGGTTAAACTATTCGCCCTGGGGGGGATACGCGGAGGCCTAGATGCCTTTAAAGCCCTAGCCTTGGGCGCTGACGGGGTCGGCTTTGGGACCGCTGCCGAGATCGCCATGGGCTGCCGCGCTTGCATGGCCTGCCATAAGGGCGGCTGTCCTTACGGGATCACCTCTCAAGATCCCAAACTACGGGCTCGTCTTGACCCCGAGGCGGCTGCGGAGAGGTTAACCAATTTTATCCACGCTACCGCTGAGGAGATCAAAATGCTGGCCATGCTTTCGGGACACGATGACATCAAAGAACTCTCGGAGGAGGACTTAAGGGCGCTCGATATCAATACCGCGGCCATCACGGGCTTGAAACTCGTTGGCTATGAGAGAAGGCTTCCTTTGTGGGAGCAGCACGAAAGTTAGAGAGGAGGTCGAAAGTGACTAGTAGAGAGATGTCTTTCGATAGAAGCATAGTCGCCAACATGATCGAGGAGGCGTTGTCCTTCTGCGCGGCTAAAAAGGGTACTGGGGCAAACGAAAAAGCTCTAGATGCCCTTCTTCGAGGTGATTGCTCAGCGTGTGGATACGTGAGATATGGCTTGGCCAAGGTCATCGCCCAATACCTAGGTTCAATCGATGACACGATCAGAGCCGTTTATCTTTACGAACCGGAGTACGCAACCGATGAGGAGATGGCTAGGCTGTCAGTCGGCATCAACCTCCTCGCCTGGGTTGAGCGAGAGAGTGCTGCCCTGAATTCGATCATAGCCGGCTTGGATACCGTGTTGATGGGCGAAAGAAAACGGCTGCTCTGCCCCGACGCCACCGCCGAATGTTTCTCCCTCGACGTCAAGGTGGCAGACGATGATGAAGTACGCCGGCGAAGGGGATACGGAGCCCTAGTCAACTCAGTTTTCGTGCGCCCGACCAAAGTTTGGGAACGCCCGCCCGAACTGTAGCCGGGCAGGTCTCATAAGCCTCACTGGGGACAAGCCAGCATGTAACCCACACCCGGCGAGGTGAGGATGTAACGAGGGTGGGAGGGATCCTCTTCGATCTTGCGCCGTAGGCTCCAAATGTGAACGCGCAAATAATCGATATCATCGCGATATTCAGGGCCCCATACTTTCGTAAGTAGGTCCTGGTGAAGCATTACCCGGTTAACGTTGGTGGCCAGCTGATGCAGAAGCCTATATTGAGTAGGGGTAAGTTTCACTTGGCGGCCTTTTACCATCAGTTGGCGGCGCGCCAAATCGAGTTCCAGATCTCCACACCCGATCTTGGCGGTGGTGATCTCCTCAGAGGTAACACTGCGACGAAGGGCAACCCTGACGCGAGCGATGAGTTCCTTGGCGCTGAAGGGCTTGGCAATATAGTCATCGGCGCCTACATCGAACCCTCTCAATATGTCCGCCTCTTGTGCCTTGGCCGTAAGCATAATAATGGGGATCTCCGAGAACTCACGTATGCGCCGACAGATTTCGTAGCCGTCTACCCCCTTTGGAAGCAATATATCCAAAAGGACGAGATCTGGCCGTTCCAAGGCCACCAGTTCGAGAGCGCTCTCCCCTTCCGCCGATTCTAGCACCTCATACCCCACCACGCCAAGTACCTCCCTCACTAGGCGTACTAGACGAGGCTCATCATCCACGATCAGAATCCGCTGCTTACTTTTGGCCATCGATCACTCCCCCTTGCACAGAGCAACCCTTCTCCATGAGAGGGCCCTGACTGGCAAGTCGCATCTCCCTCTATTCCTCCTTCTTCTTAACCTCTACCAAAGGCAGGGAGAAATAGAGGGTGGTCCCCTTCCTCAACTGACTTTCAGCCCAGATGCGGCCGCCATGGTTTTTCACTATGGTCTGAGCGATGGGCAACCCCAGCCCAGTCCCCGGTACACTACGCCCCGAGCCTAACTTGACGCGAAAATATTTGTCAAATAACCGGTTCAAATCCTCGGGTGCGATGCCAACCCCTTGATCCGCCACGCTGGTTATCACTTCCCACTGGCGAACCTCTCCGCGCACTACGATTAGCCCTCCATCTGGCGAATATTTCACTGCGTTATCTAGAAGGTTGTGTAGTACCTGACGGATCCGTTCAGGATCGGCCTCCACAATGGGAAAATCATCGGGGAAGTTAACCAAGAAGCGATGGATTTTGGTCCGCCGTGCTACATCTCTCACCGCTTGCTGAGCCAATCGGGGCAAAAGGATGGGTTCCTTTTCGATCTCCAGAAAACCAGCATCGATGATCGATGATTCTAGTAGGTCCCTAACTATCTCGCTGAGGTTGTCGCATTCGGCATCGATGATCTCCAGAAACTCGCGCTGTTTTTCTTGCTCCCATTGGACGCCTTCCAGTAACAAGGCGGTGCTGTACCCCTTGATCGAGGCTAAGGGTGTTCGCATCTCATGAGCCAAAATGGAAAGGAGTTCTCCCTTCAAGCGGTTGGCCTCCTCTAAGGCCCTTGCCTCCCGTGCCTCATCCTGCAACCGTACCCTGTCTATGGCTGTAGCGATAAGGCCAGCCAGGGCCCCAAAGAAAGATAGATCCTTTTCTTGAAAGCGCTTTTCATCCTTAGCGAAGCATTGTAGGAGCAAGACGCCGATCTTTCTTTCACCGATCATCAGGGGTATGGCTACCGCGCTTTGAGGCTTGCCCCACCCTTCCGTTGCCTCATCGAATAGGGCCCGATTCTTTGGGCTTATGGTAGCCATTGCCCTCTCGATCTCCTGTTGCGTGCTATAGATCTTGCCCTTTCCTAATTGAAAGACGCTTCCAGAAATAGATTCTCCTGGTTTGAGACGGGCCCGCATTGCCGGTTCCCGCCGGTATCCCCAAACAGCCTTCGCTCTTAACTCGCCACTTTCCTCATCGTGTAGAAAGACAACCCCGGCTTCAACCCCCTCCATGTTGTCGCTCAACGTCTTCATCAACCCCTTTAGAAGGCTATCTAACTCGACAGCCTTGGCCAATGCCGTGGCTACCTCAAGGAGCACTTGGAACTCTCTCTTTAGTTTGCTCAACTCGATCTCCTCTCGCCTTAATTTTAAGGATAGTCCAAGGAATGTAATCTGTCAACCTGGTAAGAGGTCTAAGGTTCTCTTCACAACGTACACCTGACCCACCTCGGTGAGATCTGCTCACGAGGCTATTCTCTGGACCCTACGATCTACCCGGTGCGGGCGCAAAGTTGGTTCTGGCATAGATAGCCTGAGCGGGGCGAGATCGGGGAACGACTATCCGGACGGATCCAGATGTTGCAGTAGTTCGTTCCCAGCCCACTGAGGGTATGAGGATCATCCAAGAAGAGGGAGCAAGCCAGCTTCAATGTCCGCCCGAGCCGTTCATCATCTACTGGCAGAGCGAGAGAAGGAATATGAGGGTGTGGCCACGCGGGCCGATTAGTTTGCCGCTCCGAGGCTATCCAGTCAGAAGAACCCCTTCCAAGCAAGGGTGGAAAGGGCTCGATATCGGTCATATTTTCCGGCAATAGTATGCTCTAATTAGCGCCTTTTCTTACATTTTACCTATCCAGTTATGCACTGTTCTGCGTAAGCATCTATCGCCTTTTGTACATGGGTGGTGGACTAGTGGCACATAGCGTACAAAGCCTATATTGCTCTTGTGTTGCATAGCCCGCCAATGCGTCTTCAAACTCAAACGGGATGGGCTCTTAGAACCCTTCCCAACTCCGTCACCCTGGGGATAACAAAATCGACGCCCTCTTCCTTCCCGTCTCCCACCAGGACGGTCACCATCCCCAGATCTTTCCCCGGCTTCAAATTCCTCACCGAGTCGTCAACAATCAAGCAATCCTGCCCATCGCTTTCCAAAACCTCAATAACCTTGAGGTAAGCCCGCTTGTCAGGTTTATTGATCTGCTCCAAGAAATAGATATCGAAGATGCGGTCGAAATGGCGTTCCACGCCTAGGGCGCTAAGCACCCGCTCTACGTAGTCGCTAGGCGAGTTGGTGAAGACCGCCTTCTCTGCCTCGATCTTGCCCAACACTTCGTCTAAGAGAGGGTCAGGTGATAGATACGCCTCCACCGGGAGATCGTGAACATAGGCCAGGTAATCGTCGACATCTAGATGGTGATGGAGGTAGAGGCCCCGGCTGGTAGTGCCATAGAGGCGGTAATACCTCTTTCTCACTTCCGGGATCTGAGAAGCGGGTATCCCCAGCCGTAGACGCATATAGTCGTTGATGCGCACGCTAACAAGGGCCATTAGCCCCGTCTCCTTGGGATAGAGCGTCTCATCCAAGTCGAAAAGTATATGGTTTATCTTCTTACCGTTAACGCGCATCATCACTTGAGATGACAAGTATCGTTCAAGGTTTTTATTGCCACACCAGCCTCATCAAAATTTAGGATGTGTATGGAGGCGTTATCAGCCGCAAATCGGCTGGCCATCTCTATGGCCTGCTCCACCCCCACCCCCAAGCCATCCAGGACGATAGATTTTATATTCCCACCATGGCTGACGATAAGCACGGTCTCATTGGGGTGAGCTTTCTCTATCACTTTTATGGCTGCTTTACTCCTCTCGAAGAGTTCCAGGTAGGACTCCCCCTCCAATCGCTTCACTCTTAACGGGTCGGCTCGCCACTCTTTGACGTGCTCTGGATACCTTTCCTCCACCTCTTGGTAAGTAAATCCCGTCCAAACCCCCGTATCTACCTCCCTCAGCGATTCGAGGGTTTTCACTTCCTGGCCAAGGGCCTCCGCTATGATCTTTGCTGTCTGGTAGGCGCGGGAGAGGTTGCTGGCATAAATAGCCTCGATCCTCTCATCTTTTAGCCGTTCAGCCAAGAGTTTGGCCTCTTCCCTCCCCCGCTCGTTCAAAGGCACATCAACCTGTCCCTGATACCGCCCTTCCAGGTTCCAATCCGTCTCCCCGTGTCGTACCAAAATCAAGCGAGTGGTCATCTTAGGGGACAACCTCGACCATTTCTCGCCGCGAAGCCAGGTAGATGCCCAAAAGGATCATCGCTCCACCTATCATTTTAAGAAGGGTGGGGACCTCATTGAGTATAAGGTAGGCCAAGATCGTGGCCCCTACCGGCTCCCCCAAGATGGTGACGCTGACAAAGGGAGCCGAAAGGTAGCCCAGAGCCCAATTGAAAGCCGAATGGCCGATCACCTGGGGCACCAGGGCCAAGAGAATGAACATGAGATAAGTGGTGGATGAGTAGCCGGTGAAGCGCTGCCCGGTGAGAAGGCAAAAAACTAGGGTCACAGCCGCAGCCATGGAATAGGTGAGAGAGAGATAGGGCAAAAGGGAGATCCTCTGCCTGAGCCTTCGACCGGCCAATAGATAGCCGGTGACCATCACCGCTCCCCCCAGGGCTAAGATGTCCCCCCACAAGGCTCCTCCCCCCAAAGCGAAGTCTCCGTAGCCAATGGCCACGCTCCCTACTAGGGAGAGGAATATCCCTCCTGCCATCCCCTTGTTAACTCGATCCACCCCAAAAAGGTGGGATAATAGCCCCACAAAGAGGGGGCTCGTGGAGACTAAGATGACGGAACTGGCCACGGTAGTATGGCCGAGAGAGGCGATCCATAGAGCGAAATGGAGAGCCAGAAATACCCCGGCTATCACGAGATAGAAGAGATCCCTTTGGCTCAAGGCCCTCAACTCCTTACCAGACCTGATTAGAGCCGCGGGCCCTATTACCAGAGAGGCCAGGCTTAAGCGGTAGGCGGCGATGATAAGGGGTGGCGCCTCCGCCAGCCTGATGAAGATAGAGGCGGAGGAGACGGCTACCACCCCCATAAAGAGCACCAAAGCAGCCTTCATCCCCGCCTCTCATAAACAAAGTGTCCGTCAAAGATAGTATATACGACTTCCGCCTCCAGGATCTCCTCGGGCGGTATCTCGAATATATCGCGCGACAAGACCACAAGATCGGCCAACTTGCCGGGGGCAATCGACCCCTTCGCCCTCTCCTCTCCCGAGGCGTAGGCCGCTCCCAAGGTGTAGGCGTGCACCGCCTCAGCCACACTGAGTCGCTCCTGGGGGTACCAGCCCCCTTCAGGTTCTCCGCTAGCCCTCTGGCGGGTGACCGCCGCATGGATGCCTAGAAGCGGATCTAGGCTCTCCACTGGGCAGTCAGAGCCAAAGGCCAAACGAGCGCCAGAGTCGAGAAGAGAACGCCAAGCGTAGGAATATCGCGCCCTCTCCCCCCAGTATCTGGTGGCCATCACCATATCGGAAGTGGCGTGGATAGGCTGCATGGAGGCGATGATACCTAACTCTTTGAACCTGGGGATATCGTCGGGGTGTAGCAACTGAGCATGTTCGATGCGGTGACGCAACCCCTCTCTCCCCCCCCTGGCCCGCAACTGGGCGAATACATCTAAGGCTTTCCGGTTGGCCGCGTCGCCTATGGCGTGTACGGCGCAGGCGATCTCCGCCTCGTCAGCCAGCCCAACGATATTTTGGAGTTCATCTCGGGAAAGGACAGGGATCCCAAAATTGCCTGGCTGTCCGTAGAAAGGCTCCAACATATGGGCCGTTTGCGACCCCAAACTCCCATCAACGAACACCTTGAGATGTCCCAAGCGGAGGAAATCGTTGCCGAAAACCGTTTTCAACCCCAGATCTATAACCTTCTCCAGACTCTTCTGGGGGATCATCATGTAGACCCGCACTCCCAGTTCGCCTCGAACGAGAAGGCTCTGAAAATCGGCCAAGGCTTCCGAACCCTCACAATCATGGATACCGGTAAGCCCAAACCGTTGAGCCTTACCTATGGCTTCCCTCAGCGCCCCCTGACGGGTTTGGGGAGACGGTTGAGGGAGTATCTCTTCTACCAGTTCCAGAGCCCTCTCTTTCAAGATCCCCGTGGGCCCTTGCTCATCCCGCTCGATCTCGCCACCAGAGGGGTCGGGCGTCCCTTTGTCTATTCCCGCTCGGGCTAAGGCTAAGGAGTTGACCCAGATGAGGTGGCCATCCTTTCGGCGCAACGCCACAGGGTTCTCTGGCGCCACGCGGTCCAGATCCTCCTTACAGGGGAAGCCCATCTGCCAAAGGTGGTGATCCCAACCGAAGCCAGTGATCCACTCCCCCGGCTTGCTCTTCTGAGCACTCTGCCTAACCAACTCGAGGGCTCCCTCCAAGGAGCCGGCATTTTTGAAGTCGAGCCTCTTCAACCCCAGAGCGAAGCCTAAGAAATGGACGTGACAGTCGATGAAGCCGGGTACGACTGCTCTACCCTCTAAGTCTAACCTCTCCCAGCCTTCGCCTTTGATCTGGCCTCTGACCTCCTCGTTGGAGCCAACGGCCAGGATACGGTTCCCCTCAATGGCCACCGCCTGGGCTCGAGGCAAGCTCCTATCCATAGTGTAGATTCTGCCGTTAAGGAGAAGGAGCCTAGCCATTCAATAGCCCTCGCCCTCTGAGCCGTTCTAAAAGTATGCGGACCGCCTGGGCCGCATCCCCCGTTATCCGCTCTCCTTTCTCTCGCTCCTCGGAAACGTAGGTTTCTCGCACCTCAGTTATGCCCTCACCTTCCCTTAAGATAGCCTCATCTAGGCCCAAATCCGCTAACGTCCAGGTTGTCACCCCTCGTTCCCGGTAGGCGGATATGATGGCTGAAAGCGCAGGGTAACGAGGCTTGTTGGCCCCTCGATCGACGGTCAAGAGCGCAGGTAAAGGGGTCTCTAAAAGGGCGTAGCCGTCCATCCTTCCGCTCTTGGCCCTGACCTTCCCATCGGCGATCTCTACACCTTGCGTCCTGGTTATTTGGGGAACTCCCAAGATCTCCGCTAGCCTAGGACCGACCTGGCTAGCCCCGTAACCGGCCACCTGATGGCCGATGATAACCAAGTCAAACTCCCCCAATTTGGCGATAGCCTGGCTCAAAACCAGGGCCTCCAGTGACTCCTCTAGCGACTTCCCGGAGATCAGCACCGCCTCATCGGCTCCCATGGCCAGCGCCTCCCGCAAGGCGTCCTCGCTCTCCGGGGGGCCAAAACCCAAGGCTAAAACCTTACCTTTATGACCCTCCTTCAGCCGTAAGGCTTCCTCCAAGCCGTTCTTATCGCTGGGGTTGATAAACCTCCTCGCCCTTCTTGTGTCAAGCGTGCCCGTGGTGCGACTCACCCGCACCGTCCCCGGGTCGAACCTCTCTCTTAAGATAGCGATTATCTTCATTGGTTTTCCCTCATTCTAAGGCCTAATACGCACTCCCAGTTCTCGGAAGAGGTCGGTGGCGATGACGATCCGCTGGATCTCATTGGTCCCTTCGAAGATCTCGCCGATGCGAGCATCTCGGTACATCCGCTCCACAAAATAATCCCGCATATAACCCATGCCGCCGTGGATCTGCACCGCCCGGTCGGCAGCGCGGGAGGCCACCTCTGAACCGAAGAGTTTGCACATGTCGGCCAGCCGGCGGAACTCCTGTCCCGTATCGGCCATCCAAGCGGTGCGGTAGACCAAGGAGCGGAGAGCCTCTATCTCTGTAGCCATATCGGCTACCATGAATTGGATGGCCTGCTTATGGGCGATGGGCTCTCCGAATTGCTCCCGATATTTGGCATATTCCAGGCTCTTCTGGAGAGCCACCTCCGCCCCGCCCAGGGAAGCAGCCCCTAGCCCCATCCGACCGATATCCAAGGTCTTCATAGCGGTGACGAAACCGGCCCCAAACTGCCCCAGTACGTTATCCACGGGCACCCGGCAACCCTCGAAGACCAACTCTCCCGTGGCCGAGCCCTGGATCCCCATCTTCTCGTCGATGGTGCCGATGGAGAAGCCGGGGAACTCCCTCTCCACGATGAAAGCGGTCACCCCTCCCCGGGCTCCCAGGGCCTTATCGGTGACGGCGAAGAGGCTGATCACATCGGCGATGGGGCCGTTGGTGATCCAGATCTTACTGCCGTTAAGGATATAGTAATCCCCTTTTCGCACCGCGGACAACTGGATTGAGGCCGCATCGGAACCCGCCCCCGGCTCCGTGAGGGCGAAACAGGCGATCTTCTCCCCCTTAGCCAGAGGGTAAAGGTATTTTCTCTTTTGTTCCTCCGTCCCGTCGAGATAGATAGCCATGCAGCCGATGCCGATATGAGCCCCTAGGAGGGCAGCCACCGAGGTGGAGACCTTCCCTAACTCCTCCATCATGAGGCAGTAGCCCATCTCCCCGGCCCCAGCGCCCCCGTACTCCTGGGGAAAGGGGACGCCAAATAGGCCAAAATCGGCCATCTTCTTGATCAGATCTCGGGGTATCTCCTTCTCCTCCTCTATCTCTGCGCTAAGGGGAAGGATCTCCGCCTCAGCGAACTCCCTCACCGCGCGCTGAAGGAGTTGGTGTTCCTTGCTTAATGTGAAATCCATACCTACCTCCTCTCAAGGACAAGGGGAGGCCACCTGGGTTCCAGCGGATTTGCCCCTCCCCCTTGCGCAAGGATAGCATCGAACGTTCGGGGTGTCAATAGCCGCCCGCACCAAGGGGCAGGACAGGAACTGCCATAAGAACGTTAAAAGCCCCTTCGAGTAAGGATAGAAGGGGGCTATTATCGCAAATCACCTTTTCACTTGGCGGAAGCCTCGTACCGAGTTCCCTCCCTGGTTGCTACTACGGCTCCCACCTAAAGTAGAATTCCAACCGACTCTCTCGAAATCCAAGCTGGATTTGGTCGAAGATACCCTCACGCCCCAGAAGATTCTTTTCCAACTTCGCCTCATCCACGAAGCCCACAGCGCACTCGAATACTTGGCCCAATAGCTCTAGCTTAAGACGACACACGGGTATCTGTATCGGGCCGGCTGCAGTTCGCCCAGTAACCAGAGGAAGGTCATCGAACTCTAACCCCAATTGCTCACCCAGCTCTCTTTGAAAGAGACAATGATCCGCACCAGAGTCTACCAGCGCAAGCGCACGGATACTCTTCTCTGGTTCATCTATGCGAATCAGTCTTACCGCGACCATTGGGTCCGCCTCCGGTGGGGCGCCCAAGTACCGCCTAACAATCGGGAAATCAATCGTTGGCATAGAACTTCGGACCCTTACTTGCGGATATCTTGAATACTATCGGCTCTTGTGCGCCACATTCCTTCGCTCGCTCGAAGACGGTGTTGACATCATATGCCGCCGCACAGATTCCATCCGTGGTAAGAGCTACCCATTGACCTGCATATTGGGTCCATACCTCCGGGTGCGCATGAAGCCATTCAATCTCATCCTGCTCAGGCGGAGCACTCTCGAGCTCGATACCCTTCACCCAAAGAGCTACAGGGTGAAATATCCGAAGGGTAGTATAGGCTGGGGCTCCGCTGGTGAAACGAAACGTGTCTCCCGGTAGAAGTCCGATTACCTCAGCCAAGCTCTCCGTTGTATCCTGAGTTACCCTGGGTGCCACGCGTAGATTCTCCTGCGCCATTGTCTATTCTCCTCTCTACTTCTTCTGTTTCATCTTCCACTTGGCGAAGTTGTCTTGTAGTGCTCTGATCAACCTCTCCATGTGGGTCGGGGACAGAGCGATTCTAGCGACCGCCGTCGCGCGCACGCTCTTGATTGCTTCCAACTCTTCCTTTGAGGCCCCCAGGAGAATGGGAGAGGCCACTTGAAAGAAGGTCACGAGAAAGTCTTGTTCTTGATGCTGTACGACAACATTGTTGGCCCATACCACATCTAGGCCCTCTGGAATATACCACTCCAATGGTCTCTCTATGATTGCCTCTTCCTCCATTCCTGCAGGACCCTCCTTACCAGTTTTCGGTGGCATCATCATACCGCTCCTTTCATAAGAGAATGCCTGTCAACACGCTATGGCTGCGCAGTTGAAATCGTATTTCGCCTAAATACACCCAGCACATCTTGTGGGACAAACCCCACGCATAAAGTATGCCTCATATTTGGCCAGTTGTCAATCCACTTTCTGTACCAGCCCTTGCTTGCCGCCAACTCCTTGGAGTTGGCTCTCTTCGACTTCTGGTGACATAGACTTTCCCCAAACGGCGCCATGAATGTCCCCTTTCGCAGGACCCCCACCAGCCTTCTCTCCAAGACCACGAAAAATCGCCCGACAATGCGATTTTGAATACGCAGGCGCGCGATGATATAATAAGGCTATGAAGAAAGGAGCCTTCACCTTCGTCTTACATACCCACCTCCCCTATGTGAGGGAGGCAGGGCGATGGCCCTTCGGCGAGGAGATGCTCCACGAGGTAGCAGCCGAATCTTATATCCCCCTTCTAAACGCCCTCTATGACCTTAAAGAAGAGGGACATAGATTTCACTTAACCCTGGGCCTCACCCCCATCCTCCTGGAGCAACTGGCCGACCCCGATATCCTCTCCCGTTTAGAGGTATACCTCCAAGAGAGGCTGGAGTTAGCCAAAAGCGACCTGGATAAATACGAACGAGAGGGGCACGGTCACCTCTCCTATCTGGCTCGCTTCTACTACGACTGGTATGAAAAGGTATTAACCTCGTTCCGAGAGAGGTGTGGTCGGGACCTAGTAGGCGGTTTCCGTCGTTTGCAAGATGAAGGCCACCTGGAGATCATAACCAGCGCTGCCACCCACGCCTACCTCCCCCTCATGGAACGGGACTCCACCATCCATGGCCAATTGAAGGTGGGGGTAGATAGTTATCGCCACCACTTTGGCCGAGCCCCTCGAGGGGTTTGGCTTCCCGAATGTGGCTACCGACCGGCCTATCAAGAAGAGAGGCGGTACAAGCCGGGGCTCGAAGAGTTCTTGGATGACCTCGGCCTCCGTTATTTCTTTGCCGATACCCACGCTTTGGAAGGAGGGCCGCTATTGGGAAAGGCGGCGGGAGACGTGATAGGGCCCTATGGCGGGATCCCGCGCCGGAAATTGGTGATTAGTGAAGAGCCCCTAGCCACCAAAGGAACGACCTTCCGGCCTTACTTCGTCCATGATGCCCCTGTAGCCGTTTTCGGCCGCAACCAGCGGACGGGGTTGCAGGTCTGGTCTGCGGCCCATGGATACCCAGGTGATTACACATATAGGGAATTCCACCGCAAGAGTTCCACCTCGGGGCTCAGGTATTGGCGGGTTACAGGCGACGTAGACCTGGGCCAGAAGGAGTTTTACGACCCTTACCACGCCGCTAATAAGGCAAAAGAACACGCGAGCCACTTCGCCCATCTGGTGACCGAAGAACTCAACAAATACCACCGCGATACCTCTCAATTCGGCATCGTCGTCTCCGCTTATGATACGGAACTCTTCGGCCACTGGTGGTTCGAAGGGATAGCCTGGCTGAAAGAGGTTTTGATGCGCCTGGGAAAGAGCGAAGAGGTCGAACTCACCACCGCTGGGGCCTACTTAGAGGAGCACCCTCCCACTGAGGCCTTGGCCTTGCCCGAAAGTTCTTGGGGCCAGGGAGGAACCCACTGGACCTGGCTTAACCCGGAGACGGAGTGGATCTGGCCCCTCATCCATCATGCGGAGTGGAGGATAGAAGAACTGATAGAGGGCTGCGCGAAAGATATGCGCCCGGTCTTGGAGCAAGCAGTACGGGAACTCCTACTTCTGGAGTCGAGCGATTGGCCGTTCCTTATAAGCACTGGCCAGGCCAAAGAGTACGCTACCTCCCGTTTTCAAGGCCACCTGGCTCGCTTCAACCACCTAGCCCATTTAGCCTCAGCAGGGAAAGTGAAGGAAGAAGACAGAGCCTTCCTCGACCTCCTGGCCCAGGTCGATAACCCTTTCCCCCAACTAGACTATCTTGCCTTCGCCAACCGAGAGGGGAAACTTGGACAAGAGGCAAGAAGTGGGGTATGATTATTGAGCCCCCGCAATGGTGGGGGGCTTCTTTTGATGTGAGGGGAAGGTGGAAGAGTACAACGAGGGGCTAGGTGTCGTCTATGAGCGGCTGGTGCTCAACGACTACCTTCATCACCTCCGGGAGCAATACCATATCGAAGAGGTCCTTGAAGCCCCTATCTGCGGCATGGCCGGGGTTACGGGGATAAACAGCGTGTCTTTGGCCCAGCGGGGCTGTCAAGTGACCCTGGTTGATACGGACGCCCAACGGTTGAAAGAGGTAGAGGGGATCTGGCAAGAATTAGGACTGCCCTGCAAAATAGTACATCTCCCCAACCTGACCCCTCTTCCCTTCCTCGATGGCTCTTTCGAACTGGCCTGGAACTGGGCGGCCCTCTGGTATCTAGATGATGTCCCCGCCCTGCTTGGGGAACTGGCCCGCGTCTCGAGAAGCCTGGTCTTCGTGGCCATGCCTAACCGGTGGCAGTTCGGATACTGGTTGCGCAAGCATCTGATTGACAGGGAGTTCTTCACCCAGGTAGATGAGAGTTGGGTGAGGATAGAAAGGGTGAAGAGTGTCCTGAGAGAGGGAGGACTCGAGATCATCGAGGAGGGGGTTTTAGACGTCCCTCCCTGGCCAGACACGGTAATGCCGGCTGCGGAAGTCATAAAGCGTTTGGGCATCAACTTCAGGTGGCTGGAGGAGAGGTTCAGCGGCCAAAGTTGGCGATGGAGCACTATGGACTATTATTTAGGTAACGAGCCGAACCTAATGGAAGAGGTACGTCGGCATACATGGCTAGAGAGGCTTCCCCTACCTTGGCCCCTCAAACTCCTCTGGGCCCATCACCGATACCTATTGGGAAGAAAGGTCACAGTATGAAGATCCTGGTCACAGGAGGGGCGGGCTTCATCGGCAGCCACATCACGGAAGCCCTTCTAGCCCGAGGCGATGAGGTGGTCTGTTTCGACAACTTCAACGATTATTACAGCCCAGCCCGCAAACGGAAGAACGTGGCCCCTTTCCTAGCGAGCCCTTCCTACCATCTCTACGAGCAGGATATCCGCGACCTGGAGGGGATGGAATCTATCTTCGCCCAAGAACAACGGATAGGGCGGATAGAGAAGGTAGTCCATATGGCCGCCTTAGTCGGTGTCCGCCACTCTGTGGAAAACCCCCTCGATTACCCCTCGGTCAACGAGCGAGGGACCCTCTATCTTTTGGAACTGGTGCGACGATACGGAGTTCGGAATTTCGTCCTCGCCTCCAGTTCCTCCGTTTACGGGGCTAACAAGAAGATCCCCTTCTCAGAGACGGATCCGACGGATCGGCCTTTAGCCCCCTACGCCGCTTCCAAGAAAGCCTCGGAACTCTTGGCACACGCCTATCATCACGCCTATGGCCTAAGATGCACCTCCCTTCGCCTTTTCAGCGTCTACGGCCCCCGAGGGCGGCCAGATATGGCTCCCTATCTCTTCACCCAGCGCATACTGGAGGGGAAAAAGATTACCCTCTTCGACGAGGGACGGCCCCAGCGGGACTGGACCTATATCGAGGATATCGTCCAGGGAGTCCTGGCCGCTTTAGATGCCGATTTCGAGTACGAGATCATCAATCTGGGTTACTCAAAGCCGGTCCCCATGCGGGAGTTCGTGACCATTATAGAGGAGTTAGTAGGAAAGAAAGCCGCCATCGTCTCCCATCCCCTGCCTCCCAGCGAACTCTTTACCACCCATGCCGATATCTCCAAAGCCCGTCGCCTCCTGGGCTATCAGCCGAAGACCTCCTTGGAGGAAGGGTTACGCCGTTTCGTGGGGTGGTTCCGATCCCATGGGGATACTTGACGTACGCGAGGTGGAAATTGTTTAACCTCCTGCCTCACCTCCCCCTCTACATCGCTTTCCGAAGGTTCGGCAGGCCCCGACTCCTTCCCCTCAGCCTGGTGGTGAGCGTCACCTCCCGGTGCAACTCCCGTTGCCTCACCTGCAACATCTGGCAAAGGCGAGAAGAGGAGATGAGCCTGGAGGAGTGGCGGAAGGTCTTCGCCAAGATAGGCAAGACGCCCTACTACCTCACCTTCAGCGGTGGGGAGCCATTCCTAAGAGAGGACCTAGTAGAACTCGTAGCCGCAGCCTATGAGGAATGTCGCCCAGCGATCATCACCATCCCCACTAATGGACTGGCTTGGAGAGTCGTCCCTAAAAAGGTAGAGGAGATACTCAAGGTAGCACCGAGGGCTCAACTGGGCATCAACCTCTCCCTCGACGATATCGGCCCCCGCCATGACCTTATCCGAGGCGTAGAGGGGAACTATGAGCGGGCCCTCAAGACCTATGAGGGTCTGTGCAGCCTCAATCACTCCAATCTCACCCTGGGTATCCACACCGTCGTTTCCCGTTTCAATATAGAACGGCTGCCCAGCATCTACAAAGAACTCAAAACCCTGGGAGCGGACATCTATATCAGCGAGGTGGCCGAGGAGAGGGAAGAACTGGGCACTGTAGGGAGCGAGATCACCCCCTCGCCCGAGGAGTACGCCATAGCCGCCGACTACCTCATAGCCGAGGCTAGAAACTTCAAACCCTCGGGGCTGGCCAAGACCACTCAGGCGTTCCGGGGTTATTACTATGAGTTGACGAAGCGGATCCTAAAGGAAAAGAGGCAGGTGATCCCTTGTTACGCCGGCTGGGCCTCGGGACATATAGCCCCCAACGGCGATCTCTGGGCCTGTTGCACTCGCGCCCAACCGGTAGGGAACCTGCGGGAGAACAGCTACGATTTCGCCTCCCTCTGGTTTGGGGAGGAGGCGGCCCGGTTGCGCCGGAGCATAGCCGCTGGGGAGTGCTACTGCCCCATGGCCAACGCCAGTTACACCAACATGCTCCTTCATCCCCCTACCCTTTTGCGCGTAGCCCGAGCCTTCATATAGAAGATGAAAAGAGAGATCTACTCCCACCATCAAGATTTCGTCCTCCTCCTCATCCTCTTTGTCGCCTTTCATCTTATGACCCTTCTCCTCCTAAGGCCGGGAGGGTACATCGCCGACTATTCCGACTACAACACCAGTTACCTCCCCTTCGCCCGATGGTCAGATAAGGGGCTTTACCCCTTCATCCACTATTGGCTAGAGTGGCCTCCCCTCTTCCCTTGGCTAGTGGTCGGCGTCTACCGCTTGAGCCTTTTTATACCCTCCTGGGTCGACCCTCGACTCTGGTATGACATCTTCTTGGGCTTGGCTCTCCTCCTCTTTGAGATGGGCAACCTAGTGGTTGTATACCTTTTAGCCTTAGAACTCTACGACAAGGGGAAGGCATTCAAGGCTGCCCTGATCTACGCCCTTCTCTTTGCCCCCCTCTACTTTTGGCTGGGATGGGCGGATTGCATGCCTCTCTTTTTCCTCCTCCTAGGCCTCTATCTCATAATCAGGCAAAGAGCCACCTCTGCGGGGTTAGCCTTGGGGCTCGGCTTTATGACCAAGATCACACCTGCCATAATCCTAGCCGTAGGGTGGAAAGCCTTGAACTCCAGGCGGCGAAAAGTGGGCCTCCTTTTGGCCTTCGGAGCCACGGTTCTGGCTATCGCTGCCCCCTTTCTCATCATACAGCCCCGCTTTCTCATCGCCTCCTTCCGCAGCATGGTGGCTCGCTCCTCCTGGGAGACAGTTTGGGCCCTCTTAGAGGGGTATTACTCCTATGGCGTGGTAGCGGGGGACCGTTTCGATCCCCTGGCCAACTTGGCCACCCACCCCTCCACCCTCCCCTGGCCCCTGATCACTTTAGCCTTCGCCCTTCTATATCTCTGGCTTTTCACTCGGCCTTTGGGCCAGGAGAAGAGCCGCATCGTGGCCTTCGCTGGCTTGACGGTGAACCTCTTCACCTTGTATAGCAAGGGGTACAGTCCCCAATTCCTAATTCAACTTATCCCCTTCGTCGTTCTTCTCCTTCCCAACTTAAGAGGCGTCATCTATATCCTCCTCCTCGATACCCTAAACTTCTTAGAGGCTACGGTCTATTTCATCATCCTTCCGGACGAAAGATGGCTTCTGGTGGGGACAGTGCTTTGGCGCACCCTGATCATCTTGATCCTTTGCGCCGAATACTCGACCACCTTCTTCTCTCTCCCAGAAGAATGGGGGGCCCATCTTCGCCGCCGGGCTTTCGCAGCGCTGGTCGTAGCCTCGCTACTATTGGGCCTCCTGGGAGGCTACCGCTTGATGGGAGCCTACCATAGAGCCCGTTATGCCCAGGAAGAGTATCGGCCGGTGGCGGAGTTCCTGATGAAGGCTGTCGAACCTAGTGAGGCAGCCCTCATCCTCCCCGATCACGCCCTCTACCAGAGACTATACCCCTTCTTGAGGAAAAAGATGGCCCTCTACGTGGCAGAAGATAGAACGCTGCCCCAAATCGTAGAAGGTTACAGCGAGATATGGCTCGTGAGCCAAGAGGGAGAGGTCGAGACCTGGCTAAAGGGTAGAATGAAATTGGTGGCGGCTCACGATCTGGCAGGGATGAGGCTCGTCCACTTCAAGAGATGAAAAAAACGGATGGGAAAGCGAGTGAAAGTGATCCTCGACTATGACGGGACATTGACCAGTGAAGAGGCGATGGTCGATGACCTGGCGCGGCTCTCCCTGGATACCCTATCCCAAGAGATCTTAAGGGTACCCCGCCCCCGACTGGAAGAAGAGTATGGGGAGACGAGAAGGCTCATCCTCTCCCGGCCTCATCAGTTCGGCTGGGAGGTAAGAGGGCTCCTGGCTGCTTATAGCGACGAGGGGGCCTTCATCCTCAACACTACCACCCTCCAGGTGATGCTGAAGATGAACCCTCTCTACTCTCGCAGGGTGGGGGAGTTCTTCAGAGAGGCAGAATATGACCCGGTCACCGATTGTACCAACTACCTCTTTCACCGCCATACCGCCGAACTGAAACCTCGCTTTCGCCAGGGAGCCAAGGAGATCGTAAGTGGCCTCCTTCGACACGAGAGGTCCATCCCCCTCATCCTCACCAACTCAAAGGGAGATAAGGTGGAAAGGAACCTGGAAACTTCAGGGCTAAACAGGGTACGGATCCTAGGAGACACCCGCCAATATGATATGGACCCCTCCTGGGGAAGGCGTTTCTTCCATCCGGAGCAGGGGATGACCCGGAGCCTAAAGATAGACGAGCACCATAAGGTGGACCTTCGTCGCCCCATCTACTACCAGGCTCTCGTGAGGGAAGCCGAAGGAGGCGAAGAGATGGTAGTCGTGGCGGATACCCTCTCCTTGCCGGGGGCCCTCCCTCTAGTGATGGGGATGCGGTTTTATCTCCTCAAGACGAGTTATACCCCCTCCTGGTGCGAGGAGTTCGTCAAGAAGCATGCGCAGGGAGAAGTGTTGGAGAGCCTCCCTTCGCTCCTGGAAAGGGTAGGATTTGACGAGGGTGGGAAGGTCTGTTAGAGTAGATATAGAGGTGGCGCTGATCGCTTTCTCCTAGAGGGTCGGCGCTATTTTTGAAGGAGTGTCGAATGGAGAGAGAATATTTGGATTTCTTGGTGCGAGAAGATCTTTCAGGGGTAGATCCCGACACCGATCTCATCATCGGCTTCGAGGAGGAGAGACAAGCCCAAAAGATAATCCTCATCCCTTCAGAGAGCATCTGTCCTCGAGCCGTACGCCAGGCTTTGGGGTCGGTCTTCACTAATGTCTATGCCGAGGGGTATCCACCCCTACGCATGACCAGGGACGAGGAGGAACTGCTCTTAAACTTCGGACACCAGTTGGCCTACTACCGGCGGTATGCCGATAGAAGGTTCTACAAAGGGTGTGACTATGTCCATTTCTTGGAGGCCTTGGCCCAGCGGCGGATAGCCAAATGTTTCGCTACCGATAAGATAAGCGCCGATGAGATATACGTGAATATCCAGCCCCTCTCCGGAGCAGCGGCTAATAACTCCGTCTATGAGGCGTTCGTCGAGCCCGGGGAGACAGTCATGGGGATGGCCCTGCCCCACGGTGGCCACCTCACCCATGGGAGCAAGTTCAACCGCTCCGGCAAACGGTACCATATCGTCTCCTACGAGGTAGACCCGGTGACCGAGAGGCTAGACTACGACCAGATTAAGAGGCTGGCCATCGAGCATAAGCCTAGAATGATCATCGCTGGCTATACCTCCTACCCTTGGGCGGTGGATTGGGAGAAGTTTAGAGAGATCGCCGATAGTGTCCCCGGAGGGGCTATACTTTTAGCCGACGTGGCCCACCCAGCGGGGATGATCATCGCCGGCGTCTATCCCACCCCCATAGGCTATGCCGATGTCATAACCTTTACCACCCACAAGACCATCTGTGGCCCCCGAGGGGCGGTGATCCTCACCACTGACGAGGAGAAAGCTCAACTCATAGATAGCGCCGTTTTCCCCGGCGAACAGGGCGGGCCCCATGTCAACAAGTTTGCCGCTATAGCGGTAGCCTTCAAGATAGCCCAGACGGAGAAATTCAAGAGGCTCCAGGAGAGGATCGTGGAGAACGCCGTGACTCTAAGCGATGCACTGGCGAAGCGCGGCCTCAGGAGCGCCTATGGAGGCACAAACACCCATCTCCTTTGTGTGGATCTCAACGCCATCCCCACGAAGACCGGCTTCCCCCTCAAAGGGGAGACAGCGGCCCGTATCTTGGACCTCTGCGGTATCGTGGTCAACAAGAACACCATCCCCGGCGACACCAGCGCCGCCGATGCCAGCGGCATCCGCCTGGGCACCCCTTGGGTCACTCAGCGAGGCTTTGGCCCAGAAGAGATGGATAAACTGGCGGGGCTCATCCATAAGGTGGTTATCAACATACAACCCTTCAGTTACATAGGGTTGCGGGGAGATCTCCCCCGGGGGAAGATCGACCTGGCGATCGTGGAAGAGGTGAAGCGAGGGGTAAAAGAACTGGTGGCTGAAGCGGGCGATAAGGCGGCCCGGGAGAGCGGATACCCCCATTACTATATCCCCACCAAAAAGGCTATCCAAGAGACCCCTCTCTTGGAAGAACACCTAAGGTTGGGCGCCGAGATAGTCGAACACCATGGCTGGAAGATACCCTTACACTATGGAGATGTGGCCAAGGAAAAAGAAGCGACCAAGAGTTCAGCCGCCCTCTTCGACCTGGGAGATATGGGGCTCTTGGAGATAAGCGGGGAGAGGGCTAAAGCCCTCCTCCAAGGGGTGGCCACCAACGATGTGACCGGGCTCGAACCTGGAGAGGGACAACGCTCCCTCATTTTGGAAGAAAAGGGCAGGGTAATGGACGATCTTCTCATCCTCCGCCTGAAGAGCGACCAGTGGGGCTGGGGCCATTATCTCCTGATGACCAACCCCGCCAATACTGAGAAGGTGAAAGAGTGGCTGCGAGCCCTCTCTGACGGCTATACCCTCTTCGATCACGAAGATCTCACGGCCAAGATCGAAGGGCCAGCAGTGGTGGAGGATCTCCATGAGGGAACCGAGAAAAGGCGAAAGACCGCCTTTGGCCTTCACGGCCCTCGATCCTGGGAGATCCTGCAAAGGGTGGATGCTCGCCTTCCGAAATTAGAAAGGTTCCACGCTTGGGAAGGGGAGATAGCCAGCATCCCAGCCCTTCTCTTCCGCACAGCATACAGCGATAACGACCAGAGGTTGGAGATCATCCTCTCTAGAAAGGGGGCGCCCGAACTTTGGAATCTGCTCCTGGAGGAGGGCGCAGTGCCCGCTGGCCTTCAGGTCAGAGAGGCGCTAAGAGAGGAGGTCGGCCTTCCCTCCTATGGTGGCTCCCCAGTAGATGGACTCTCCCTATATAGAGGTGGATACGCTTCCCTCTTCTCCCTCTCCAAGCCCTACTTTGTGGGCCAGAAGGCGATCGTTCATGAGGTAAAACCCAAGGCTGAAAAGAGGGAGTTTGTATACAAACCAGAAGAAGGCGAACCGAGACGGACCCCTCTTTACCCTGAGCATTTGAAGTTGACCAAGAAGATCATCCCTTTCGCCGGCTGGGAGATGCCGGTCTGGTACACAAGCATCGCCGAGGAGCATAGGGCGGTGAGGGAAAAAGCGGCCCTCTTTGATGTGGGCCATATGGGGGTGCTGGAGATCGCAGGCCCCCATGCTACCCGATTCCTGGACGTGGTGACCAGCAACTATGTCAGTTGGTTAAAAGATGGCCAATCTATGTACGGCTATATCCTCGACCCCGATGGCAAGGTGATGGACGATGTCATAGTCTACCGTCGAAGAGAGGACCTTTATATGATGGTCACCAACGCCGTCAACCAGGAGAAGATCCTAGCCTGGCTTCTAGCCGTTAACTCCCGAGAGTTCCTCATCGATCGGGATTACCCCTTCCGAGAAGTCGAAGGGAGCGTTACCATAAGAGATTTAAAAGACCCCTCTTGCGGGGAGGATCAAAGGATAGATATCGCCCTTCAAGGCCCCAACTCTCTAGCTATACTTTTGCGCCTAATCGAGGGCCCAACCTTAAAGCGAACCCTCTCTCGCCTCCGAAGATCCGAATTCATAGAGGCGGAGATCCTAGGCCTGCCCCTTATCATCTCCCGAACCGGCTACACCGGCGAGGAGATCGGTTTCGAGTTCTACATCCATACCCATAACGCGGTGCTCCTCTGGCAGAGGCTCCTAGAGGTGGGAGAGGATTTAGGCCTCAAGCCCGCTGGCCTGGGAGCCAGAGATTCCACGAGAACCGAGGCCGGCCTGCCCCTCTATGGCCATGAACTGGCCGGCCCCCATGATATCTCCCCCCTGGAAGCCGGTTACGGCGCCTTCGTCAAATTTCATAAGCCTTTCTTCATCGGGAGAAAAGCCCTTCTGGAGAAGGAAGCCAAAAGGGAGATGGAGATCCTTCGCTTTCGGCTCAACACCAGAGGCGGCCGTATGCTCAAACCGGGCGATTTGGTGGTAGATAAGAGGGGGCAGTACATCGGGACGGTCACCAGTTGCGCTCTGGCCGATGGCTACCAGTTGGGGATGGCGTATGCCATGAGGAAATACAATAGGGAAGGGACTCAGATAGGGGTCTTCGCCTTGCCAAGGGAAGAAGGGAGGCCTGGGAAGGCGATGGGGGATTTGGCCTTAGGGGACACACTACCTTTGCACCAAGAAGCCACGGTCCTAACCCGCTTCCCTGAGCCGAGTGAGAGGGTTCCGCGACCAGGCGAGGAGTAACGAGAGAAAAATGAGCCCAAGGGTATCCTTCGGCTCGCCGCTTTTCACCACCTTGAGGCTATCAATTAAGACTACTCTCTCGACCCCTGCGACAGTGTAGCCATCCTTCTCAGCGCCTGGTGGATCTCTTCCTTGCCACTCACCACTGGGAAGACACGAAGGCCTGTGAGTTGGGATACCACTCGGATAGCGAAACCCTGGCTGGGGTCAGCCAAGGCCAAAGTGAGATCTCTACCCTCTCGACCCA